>Ga0075635_103_pt1 | contig 54855 bp, 57 predicted proteins | sample RifGroA1_FD_68387 | JGI IMG/M metagenome (GOLD analysis project Ga0075635, IMG submission 68387) | Microgenomates (Curtissbacteria) bacterium GW2011_GWA1_41_11
TTCAGGAGCAGACAAGGCATTGGTTGGAGAAATAGCGGCAACTATCAGAAGAGTAAGGCCACCCGAGCCGTATAAAGGAAAAGGTATTAAATATGTCGACGAAGTAATCAGAAGAAAAGCCGGCAAAGCCCTAAAGAGCGCACAAGGAGCAGCCCAGTGAACAAAAAATATAAAAGAAAAATAAGGCATCTAAAAGTTCGCAAGAAAGTATTTGGTTCAGACAAAAAGCCAAGACTTGCTGTTTTTCGGTCGAATAAAAACATCTATGCACAGCTCATCGATGATATTAAAGGTGCTACTTTAGCTTCGATTTCGACTCTTAAAATCAAAGCAACAACAGAAAGTAATGCTCAAAAATCCAAAAAGTTTGACCAAGCAGAACAAGCAGGAGAGGTGCTTGCCAAAATCGCAATTAAAAATAAAATTAACAAAGTTGTTTTTGATAGAGGGGGTTTTAAGTATCATGGACGAATTAAAGCCCTCGCTGATGCAGCCAAAAAAGGAGGATTAAAGTTTTAATGAGAAGAGAAGAAAGAATGATGGACCAAGCTAAAGAATTTGAAGAAAAAGTTGTCCAGGTTAGTCGTGTTTCTAAAAAAACAAAAGGGGGAAACCGTATAGGATTTTCCGTAATAGTCGTTGTTGGTGACAGAAAAGGGAGAGTCGGGGTTGGTCTTGGCAAAGCCAGAGATGTAGCATCAGCAATTAGAAAAGGAATTGCCCTAGCCAAAAAAAGACTTGTCAACGTACCAATTGTCAACGGTACCATTCCTCATGATACGTACATTAAACGCGGAGCGGCAAAAGTTCTATTAAAACCTGCTCCAGAAGGTTCTGGAGTCATAGCTGGTGGAGCTGTTAGAGTTGTAGTAGAAGCAGCTGGAATTAGAAATATCTCCAGTAAAGTGTTAGGAACCAAAAATCCTGCATCAAATATTTATGCGACTCTTGATGCATTGGGGAGTTTAGTAAAATGAATTTAGAAAAGTTGCCAAAGATAAAAACAAAAAAGGCGAAAAGAATTGGCAGAGGTGCTGGTTCAGGAAAAGGTAAAACTGCCGGACGTGGCACTAAAGGCCAGAAAGCTAGAGGTAAAGTGTCGATCACTCATCCGCACTTTGAAGGAGGCCAGCGTCCTCTATTCAAAAGGCTTCCTTATCGTCGCGGTAAAGGCAACTCTAAAATTTCAAAAAAACCTCTTGCTGTTAATCTCGACGTAATAAACTTACTTCCCAAAGGTATTACAGTCAACATTGATTCTTTAATAAAATATCAAATAGTGGATGCAAACGATGCTAAAAAGTTTGGGGTAAAAATACTCGGAGACGGTAATATTTCTTCCTCATACATATTTGAAGTAAAAACATCTAAAAGTGCGGCTAAAAAAATAGAAAAATCCGGCGGCAAAGTAGTAAATCAATTTTCAATTACCAAAGAGCCAGTTGATCAAAATGGCGAAAATAAGAAAGAGGCGAAGTCAAAATGAAATATTTAGAACTGATCAGAAAAATTTTGAGAAATAAGGAACTTAGGAAGAAATTGTTGTTTACGGCATTTATATTTCTAATTTTCAGAATTTTTGCCCAAGTGCCTGTTCCTGGAGTAGATATTGTTTCCCTAAAGAAACTTTTTAGCGAGAGCCAACTTCTCTCACTACTGGATATTTTTTCTGGCGGGACTCTGGCTAATTTTTCAGTAATGTCTCTGGGTTTGAACCCCTATATTAACGCCAGCATCATAATGCAGCTTCTCCAAATGGTATTTCCAAAGCTTGAAGAGCTTGCCAAAGAGGGAGAATCCGGAAGAGAAAAAATTAATCAATATACGCGTTATCTTACTGTTCCTCTTGCTGCCGTACAGGCATTCGGGATTTTCATACTTCTGAGAAATCAGCAGATAGTTTCAGCAGTTAACCCATTAACACTCATTTCTTTAATTTTATCAATTACCGCAGGGACAATCCTGCTGATGTGGTTCGGCGAATTAATATCGGAAAAAGGTGTAGGCAACGGCATCTCAATGATCATTTTTGCCGGAATAGTTGGCAGGTTGCCGATTGGATTATTTCAGCAGGTATCTGTTTTTGATCCTTCGCAATTTAGAAACATCATTATTTTCATTGTAATGGCTTTGGTGGTAATCGTTGGCATAGTTTTTGTGACAGAAGGCAGACGTCCGATAAAAGTTCACTACTCCAGAAGAAGCGTTACAGGTCAGGCTGCAGCTACCTCAAGCTTCATTCCACTCAGGGTTAATCAAGCTGGAGTTATCCCGATCATTTTTGCTGTGTCTTTAATACTCTTGCCAACTACCTTCGCTAGATTTTTTGAACGGTCACCTAATCAGACAATAGCGACTTTAGCTTCTGATATTCAGAGATTCTTTGATCCCTCAGGGATTCTTTACAACGTTACCTATTTCGTGCTGGTAGTCGCCTTTACTTACTTCTATACGACAGTCGCTTTCAATACTAAACAGATTTCAGAAATGCTTATGAAACAGGGTGGATTTTTGCCCGGTATCAGGCCAGGCTCACCGACAAAAAAATTTCTTGATTATGTTTCAATGAGAATTACCCTCTTCGGTGCGGTATTTTTAGGTCTCATTGCTATCCTTCCTTCTATTGGGCAGATATTAACAAACATCACCACTTTAATAATTGGAGGGACCGGTCTGCTCATCGTCGTTGCAGTCATTCTTGAAACGACAAAGCAAATAGAATCTCAACTGGTTATGAGTGATTATGACACTATGTTTGCAAGGAGTAGGGTAAGATGAAATTTGTTTTTTTAGGGCCCCAAGGATCAGGTAAATCGACACAAGCAGAATTGCTTGCCCAAAAACTAGGTATTCCTTATTTCGAAGTCGGTCAAATCTTAAGAGAGAAATCCCAAGAATCAGATTCGCTTGCGACTGAAATCAAAAAAGCCTTAGACCAAGGGCATTTGGTTCCAGATGAAATAACCAATAGTATCGTTAAGAAAAAAACATCAAACGCTAAAGGAGGATATGTTTTAGACGGCTATCCCAGAAATTCAATCCAATTTGCAGAATTAGATCCAGACATAACTAAAGCATTTTACGTAAAAGTTTCGGACGAAGAATCCATAAAAAGATTAGTCAAAAGGGGAAGAAGTGACGACACCGAACAAGTTTTATCAAAACGCCTAGAAATTTATCACGGTGAAACAGAACCTCTCTTGGGTGATTTCAAAAATAAAGGAATTTTAGATGAAGTCAACGGAGAGGCGCCAATTTCGGAAATTCATGAAGAAATAATGGCCAGAGTTCAAGACTTAATATGACTATATGCCAAAATTTTCAAAGTCAGATAAAGAAATAGAAATTATGAAAAAATCAGGAAAAATCTGCGCTCTTGCCCTAAAGAAAGTTCTGGAAGATGTAAAACCAGGCGTCAAATGTTCCGAGTTAGACAAAATAGCTGAGCAAGAATTAAAAAAGCACAGTGCCGAACCATCTTTCAAAACTGTTGAGGATTATCAATACACAATTTGTACAACTGTAAATCAACAAGTTGTACACGGTATCCCGTCAAACAGGGTTTTAGAAGAAGGAGATATTGTCGGTATCGACATTGGAGCATTGTATAAGGGTTTTCATAGCGATTTGGCAATTACCGTGCCGGTTGGAAAAATTGGGCAAGAAACAAAAAAATTTCTAGATGTCGGCCGTGCAACGCTTGATGAAGCAATCAATAAAGCAGTAGTCGGCAATACCATAGGTGATATTTCCGCAACAATTCAGAATCGAATCGAAGGCAACGGTTATTCCGTCGTCAAGAATCTAACCGGCCATGGTGTTGGACGCGAACTTCACGAAGAACCAATGGTGCCAGGGTTCGGCAAAAAGGGGACAGGGCCAAGACTTGTCGAAAATATGACTATTGCCATTGAGGTAATTTATACAAAAGGATCTGGTGAGGTTGTACTTGAAAAAGATAACTGGACAATTTCGTCAAAAGACAGATCAATTGGGGGCCTGTTTGAAAAGACCATTGCAATAGGCAGAAACGGTCCTATAGTATTGACGCCATATTTCTAGTTTGATAGAATGCAAGTTCAATTAAAAAACAATAGAGTATGAAACAAGGTGTAATCGAAGCAGAGGGAGAAGTTACTGAAGCCCTACCCAATACAATGTTTAGGGTTAAAGTCGCTGCCGGTCAACTTCCAAGTGTTGAAGAAGACAGAATAGTACTGTGTCATCTTTCCGGCAAAATGCGTATTCATTATGTCAGGATTTTGCCGGGCGACAAAGTGAAAATAGAGCTTACGCCGTATGATTTAGAAAGAGGAAGAATAACTTATAGAAACCGATAGCATGAAAGTTCAAGCAAGTATCAGAAAAAGATGTGTCAACTGTAAAATTATCAAAAGAAAAAGGAGATTATATGTCATATGCATTAATCCTCGCCATAAGCAACGTCAAGGATGATAGATAATTTAAAAATGAAGATTTTAAACCTTAAAGTAAAGTTATGACCAGAATTTCAGGAATTGAAATACCAAGCGAAAAAAGAATAGAGGCATCGCTGCCATATATTTACGGTGTGGGTCCAACTCTTGCTAAAAAAATCATTAAGGACTGCAATTTAGACGCAGACAAGAGAACCAAAAGCTTATCAGAAGATGAGATAAACAAACTTCAAAAAGAGCTAGAGAAATATAAAACCGAGGGAGATTTAAGAAGAGAAATCCAAAGCAATATTAAGAGGCTACAAGAAATCGGGACATATCGTGGTTCAAGGCACAGCAAAAATTTACCAGCCAGAGGTCAAAGAACAAGAGTCAACGCCAGAACCAAACGGGGTAAAAGAGTAACCATCGGCACATCTCGAAAAGAAGTTGTTGCCAAAATGGGAACAGAAGAATCAAGTAAGTAAAATGGCAAAGGCAACCGAAAAAACTAAGAAAAGGGTAGCGGTAAAAAGCATTAGTCATGCACGGGCTTATGTTACTGCAACGTTTAACAACACGCTGGTGACGTTAACAGATCCAAACGGTAACACTATTACTTGGGGTTCCGCCGGAGCATCAGGATTCAAAGGTGCGCGTAAATCCACTCCTTATGCGGCAACAACCGTAATTGAAAAAATAGCAACTACTGCCAGAGAAAATGGAGTTTCGAGTATAGAAATTTACCTTAAAGGTCCTGGACCAGGCAGGGACAGTTCAATCAGAGCGTTCAAAGCTGCCGGTTTAAATATCACCATGATAGCCGACGTTACACCTATTCCTCATAATGGCCCAAGAGCAAAAAAAAGACGACGCACATGATCATTATGAACTATTTAAAATTTAATTATATTAACATAATCAAATTTGAATCTGGCTTTGCCAGTTCAAATTTTTCCTATGAGAGGAAAGGGAATACTAAGGGAAAACCTTGGTTGTCCCTTAGAGTTTAATTATGGCTAGATACACAGGTCCAAAACACAAACTTTGTCGCGCAGAAGGTGCCGCCATTTGTGGTCTTACAACTTGTCCTGTAATCAGAAAAAATGCTGGTCCGCCAGGACAACATAGTCAAAAAAGAAGGCGTAAACAATCAGATTATGGTTTGCAGCTTCGCGAAAAGCAGAAAGTCAAAAGAATGTACGGTATTTTAGAAAAACAGTTTAAAAAGACTTATGATAGAGCATCCCGCACCAAAACGGCAACCGGAGAAGCCCTACTCCAAATACTGGAAAGCCGTTTAGATAATGTTATTTACAGGCTAAATCTTGCCGAGACTCGTCCTCAGGCAAGGCAATTGGTTTCCCATGGTCATGTTCTGGTCGCAGAACAAAGAGTGACTATTCCTTCTTATAGTGTTAAAATAGGCGACATTATTTCTCTTTCACAAAAGGCTTCAAATTTAAATTTTGTCAAAAAATTAGCGGAGGACAAAAATAGAAAAGTGCCAACTTGGCTTGAGAAAAAAGCTACAGTTGGCAAAGTAAAGGCTAAGCCTCAAAGAGAAGATATTGATATCGATATTAACGAAAGATTAATTGTTGAGTATTACTCAAGGTAAAAAGGAGGTGTGAAAATATGCTTGATTTATCTCAAATTACAGTCTCAACAGAAAAAGAAACACAAGATTTTGGCAAGTTTACTGTAGAACCATTAGATCAGGGTTACGGACACACGATCGGTAATTCTTTAAGAAGAGTTCTTCTAACCTCTTTATCTGGAGCTGCTATAACTCAAGTTAAAATTTCAGGTGTCAGACATCAATTTACCGCAACCAGCGGGATGTCCGAAGATATAGTCGAATTAATACTTAATCTTAAAAAAGTCAGGCTTACGGTTCCATTGTTAATGGTGATTTAACTCTTGCTCACTTGGCTGATTCAAAATCAAAACTCTCGGCATCGTTAATTGCCGAAAACGGCAGCGGCTATTCGCTGGCAAATGATAGGAAGACAGGAGAAATTGGAGTCATTCCAATTGATGCCAATTTTTCTCCGGTAACAAAGGTCAATTATCAAGTTGAGGCAACTCGTGTTGGTAGAGTTACAAATTTCGATAAGTTAACTCTAGAAATTACAACTGACGGCACTATAAAACCGTCGGAGGCTCTCAAGCAGGCGGCTAAAATCCTAGTAGACCATTTTCTCATTGTCAATGAGCCTAAAACCAATACAAAAAAGCAAAAGACAAAAGCAGATTCTGATTCAGTTAAACTTACGGAGGAAGTTCTAAATACATCACTCGAGGAATTGGATCTTCCGGTAAGGCTTACAAACAGTTTGAGGGCAGGGAAAATAGATACGATAGGTGACTTTTTGGACAGAGACAAGAAAGAGCTTATGAAGATGAAGAACATGGGTCCTAAATCAATTTCTCTTGTTGAAGAAAAACTTTCTGAAAGGGGGATTAGTTTTAAGTGAGGCACTCTGTCTTTGGCCAAAGATTGTCAAGAGATACAAAGGCGCGAAAAGCGCTTCTTAATAATCTGGCAAGTTCTTTAATTGTTCATGGACATTTGGAGACTACGCTTGCCAAAGCCAAATTTGCGCAAGGCTACGTAGAAAAATTGGTGTCTCAAGCCAAAAAAGATAAGCTAAACCGAAATAGGATCTTAGCATCGAAGCTTAGAACTGATGCTTTTGCTAAATTAGTTAACGAAATAAGTCCGGGTTTCGAAGCAAGGCTTGGTGGTTACACGAGGATAATCAAGATTGCCGCAAGGCGCGGTGACGCGGCCAAAATGGCAAAACTAGAATTCATAGAATGGGATAAAACTAAAGCCAAATTAGTTGCCCAGTCAAAACCTAAAACTAAAAAAGTTTTAAAGACAAAAAAAACAAAAAATGAAAAACGTAAAACCTAAAGATATTAAAAGAGATTGGCATCTTGTTGATGCCACTAGTCAAATATTGGGCCGACTTTCTTCTCAGGTCGCAACGCGTCTTATGGGAAAAAATAAAAACTACTATGTATCTCATCTGGACACAGGCGATTTTGTGGTAGTCGTAAACGCCAAAAAAATAAAACTTTCTGGTAAAAAGGAAAACCAAAAGAACTATTATCATCATTCGGGTTATCCTGGAGGTCTCTATGTTAAAACGGCAGCGCAGCTAAGAAGCAATAAGCCGGACTTTTTAGTAAGAAATGCAGTTAAAGGTATGCTTCCAAAAACGACACTGGGTAAACAAATGCTAAAGAAACTTTATGTCTACGCCGGTAGTGAACACGCGCATAAAGACAAATTTACTAAAGATGGACAAAGATAGCCAAACGAGTCAAGAAAAGTCGAAAAACAAAAAGGAAGAAAATTTTTTCCGCGCCCACGGTCGACGCAAGGAAGCAACAGCCAGAGTCAGGCTTATTCCTGGTAAAGGGCAAACAATTGTAAATGAAAAGCCTATCACCGAATACTTTCCTGGAGAAGTTTCAAGGCAGGAGTATTTAAAACCATTTTTACTAACCCAAACAGAAGACAAATACTATGCAACCGTTAAAGTTACTGGGTCTGGCAGAAGAGGGCAACTTGGCGCGGTAATTCACGGTATTTCCAGAGCCTTAAACATTGCCGATGAAAAAAAATTCCGCCCAATACTTAAAAAAGCAGGGCTCTTAACCCGCGATCCGCGCATCAAAGAACGCCGAAAATACGGCCGGGCTCAGAAGGCAAGAAAAGGCAAACAGAGCCCCAGGCGATAATCCTGAGCTCATCGAGTCTGAGATCGTTCGATCCTCTGAGGATCTCAGATCCGATGGACTCTCAGAGTCGAACGACAAAGTCGAAGGGCAATCACCGAGAAGGTGAGCAGTCCTGAGTATACCGAAGGACAAAGTCCGAGACGATAAGTTTAGTTAGTAAATGTCCCTTCCAATACGTGGGTTTCCGGCTTACCGTCCAGCCCCAAATTTTCGGTTTCTTCTGTAATCACCACATCATTGTAATCTGAATAATCGGTTTCACTTGTAAACAACAGTACAAAATCATCACCGCCTTCTTTTTCAAGTTTGCCGGTGGAAATGAAAGTTAGTGTTGGTTGTTTTTTAACCAACCACCCTTCATAAAACTTACCGCTAGCCGGATCAGGGAGTTGAGCAACTACCAAATGAACGAATGTTTTGCCGTTATAATCCCTGTTAGCCGTACCGCCTCCTGCATAGCCGCCAACCGCAGCTAACTCGGTTGTTTCAACAGTCTCTTCCGGTTGAGTGCCCGACTCAAGCACGTCAGTTGATTCCGAAGAAGTTTGGGGTTCTTGATTGCCAGTTTTATTTTGAGACAAAAATAGCGCAGCTGCAGCAATTATTACTATTAGAACTGCTGCGCCAAAAATATATTTATTCTTCACTCGTTTTTAAATCCTATCCACAAATAAAAATGTTGTCAATCTTTGTTCTAAGCTTTAAGCTTGTCGTAAAGTTGTCCTTGTTGAACGATTTAAGGAAAATCTGACCTCAAATTAACCCGTTTGATTTTGGCCAAGCCAACTCAGGCCATTTCTCACTTGCCAATCAGCATAAGCCACAAATATACTATGAATCCAGTTAATAGTATGAATCCAAAATACTGAGGAACTCTTCTACCTTTGTAGGTATAAATCAGAAAACAGAAAAATAGACTAAAAACTGCAAAAAAGAACAAAACAGTGGGGTTACTTACACCTTTAGCATTAAAAACACCCAAGATGCCACCACCGAAAAGAATATTGTAGATATTACTACCTAGTATATTTCCGACCGCCAACTTGTCCTCTTTCTTTATAAGACTTGTTATTGTAACGGCTAATTCTGGTAGGGATGTGCCTATAGAGACTGCAATAATTCCGATTAAGAATGAGGACACACCGAACAAATGGGCAAGTTCGACCCCAGAATCTACCAGTAATTTGCTGCCAACAAGAAGGGCTGAAAGTGACAAAACAAAGAGAAGAACTGCCGGCAAAAGGTTTCTATGATTTTTACTTAACTCGTCTAGTGCTTCCTTATCTTCTTCTAAAGCACCATCTTTACCTTGTCTAACCTGCCAAAATATAGCCAAAATACCTAGCGAGAGAAGTAACAAACCTTCTAAGGCTTGGAGTTTCGCCAGAAGCAAAATTAAAAAGAATGCGGTGCTTAGGAAAAGGTAAAAAATCATATTCTTTTGAGTTTTTAATTTTCCGATATCAATACTCCGAAAAATTAAGGCAATCCCAAAAATCAAGCCAATGTTAGCAATATTAGAACCAATAATATCTCCCAGGGAAAGATCGGTTGTATTATTAAAACCACTTTGCAAAGCAACAGATATTTCTGGTAACGAAGTGCCTATCGCCACAACTGTAAACCCAATAACCAGAGGAGAGATACGAATCTTACCTGTTAGTATGAGAGCATTTCTAATAAGTTCTCTACTTCCTAAAAGCAGGATAAACAGCCCTATCAGAAAAAGAATAATGTTGGGAAGCATAATTTTATCTTACCCCATTCCGAAGATTGTGGTGCTAATGGCAAAACAATCTGCTTAATCCACTTCGACTGTTGGCAATATTAGATGAATTTCGAATCGTACGGGTCGAAGACCTCCTCGAGTCTGAGCGACATCGGAGTCGAAGACCTGAGTGAACAAAGTAAGTCGAAGGGCCGACCTTTACAAAAAATTCGAACTTCTTTTCAGAACTCCAGTTTACCTTCCTTCGATCCTTCAACAAGCTCAACACTCACGACAAGTCGGCATCGCTTTTAGTATTTTTTGCGCTCGATATTTTTCCTCGCCCCACCCTCTCGTGCGCGGAAAAAGAATTTCACTCCCTTTAAGTATACACAGTCTAATCAAACCCACCCAAAAAGAAATTTTTAAAATATCCAATATTCCGTCTTACAGAAGATTAGTTTGTGTCCATATAAAGACGAAAATAGCTAAGAGTAGAACCCCGGATAATAGTACAAATACTATTTGGTTAATTAAATTAGTTTGTTTTTCTCCGAATAATCTTGAAAATATTTTATTACCAACAAAGACACCTATTAGCAGGGTTATTGGAAGTGAGAATAAAAAATAACCAAATTGTCTCAGTATCCTTTCATCAGAAGCTAAATTTTTTGTTAATATCCCTGAAATTATAAACGAACTAAGAAATCCAAATATACCACCTAAAATAATATTAAGTAACCATTTTATAATCTTTCTCGTCATTAAATTCCCTCCTTTGATTCTTTGACTTTTTTCAACAAATCTTCCCTTATAATTTCGTCTTCTTGGGGCAAAAGACCTGGGATTCTGCCTTTACTAAAACCATATGTTTTTCCCGTAGTCTCTATAACCACTCTAGTTATAGCATCTATGATTTAACAAGGAAGGTCAAGTGTTTAGTAATTTAATGTCTTGAAATTAAGCAACTTTAACTTGTATAGTGTTAGCGGACTCAGTTTTTGACGGATTACTTTTTAACGACGCATTCGGATAGTGAAGATAATCCTAACTGAGTCCACCGGATGCGCCGTTTAAAATTTTTGCGTTTTTGTTTCTCTTTTAATTTACGGCAACTTTCCGCGAGTTTCAAAACAGGCTTTTCCGAACTTGAGAGCGCCCGCCCCGCGCTGGATTCACGCGCCGCCGATCGCAACGACTCCTTTTTGGTCGGGGAGGGGAGAATCGAACTCCCGATATCGCACCCCCAGCGCGATGTGTTACCACTATACTACTCCCCGCCTAAAAATTTTATCGAACAAATTATATTTGATATGCAACTTCTTGACAATTTACCATATTAATAGTTTAAATATGAACAACCAACACTATGATGATACGAATCATCGTAGTAAAATAATATATGCCTCAAGTTTCCAAATATCCATTACCAAAAAATACTGAAAAACGTCTCTATCAATTATTTTGGGAAACTATTTCTAACCTAAAAGATTCTTTAAAAGCACAAGAGTTTTTCAATGATCTTCTGAGTCCAACCGAAAAGATAATGTTATCAAAAAGGTTAGCAGTTGCTGTAATGCTTCTAAAAGGCTACGATTATTCGACAATTAGATCGACCTTGAAAGTTAGTCCAGGTACAATAGGATCAGTTTCAGCCTGGCTAAAGTACTCGGGTACAGGGTACAGGAAGGTTTTCGATAAGTTACTTAAGAAAGAAAATTTTAAAGAAATCCTTTCAAGTTTGGAATCCGCCATAGATCTTATTACGCCGGAAAAAACTTTTAATCGCGTAATGTCTAAAGGTTTTCCAAAAGGTAAACTAAAAAAGCCATTCTAATTTAATACGATGATACGAATCATCGTATCGGATGATATTATCCAAAAACAAACTAAATTTAGGCACTTGTAATTTTTACATAACTGTAGTAAAAAGAATGCTACTTCTGCCTCTTAAAAAATTCACATGGCAATAGACGCTAAGCAACAGGCAATCGAAACAGCAATTGCCCAAATAGAGAAAGCTTACGGTAAAGGATCCATCATGAAGATGGGCGAGTCTATTGGAAAAAAATTCGAGATAGCAGTCATTCCAACGGGCTGTGTTCCAGTCGATTTGGCGCTCGGTGTTGGCGGGTTGCCCCGCGGAAGAATTGCAGAAATTTTTGGTCCTGAAGCATCAGGGAAAACGACCCTGACCTTATCTGTTATAGCTCAAGCCCAAAAAAATGGTGGTAAAGCAGCCCTAATTGATGCCGAACATGCACTCGATCCGACTTGGGCTCAAAAAGTTGGGGTTAATCTTGATGATTTGTTGATTTCCCAGCCAGACACTGGTGAGCAGGCTCTTGAAATCACCGAAACTTTAATTAGGTCAGGGGCGATCGACGTGGTAGTAATAGATTCGGTTGCTGCTCTGGTTCCAAGAGCAGAAATTGAAGGTGAAATGGGCGATTCGATAATCGGAGTCCAGGCAAGGCTTATGTCGCAAGCTCTCAGAAAGTTAACCGGAGTAATTTCCAAATCAAAAACCGTTGTTGTTTTTACTAATCAACTTCGAGAAAAAATTGGCATTATGTTTGGCAATCCGGAAGTCACTCCCGGTGGACGGGCTCTCAAATTTTACTGTTCGGTTCGCCTTGATATTAGAAAAATAGACAATATTAAAGAAGGTGATAAAGTCATAGGTTCTCGCCACAGAGTTAAGGTAGTTAAAAATAAGGTTGCTCCTCCATTCAGACTTGCCGAATTCGATATCATGGGCGAAGAAGGAATTTCTAAAGAGGGAGGGTTAATCGATGTTGCACTGGAGCTTGGTCTTATTACCAAATCAGGCGCGTTCTACAGATTGGGAGCAAAATTAATAGGTCAAGGTCGGGAAAGTGTTAAAGGTTACTTCCAAGAGCATAAAAAAGAGTATGCTCATCTGGAGAAAGAGATTTGGGATAAAGTCAAAAAAGGTACCCCGTCAACTAAACTGCCTAAAGCAGCCAATAGTGAATCAGAAAGCGACGAAATCCTCGAAGAAATAGCTGCGGTCTAAAGTGCCCAAAGTTACAGCAGTTGAACCCCAAAGGAAAAAAAAAGACAGATTCAATATATATTTAGACGGCAAATTTGCATTTGGAACGCAAGCAGATACCATTCTCCGGTATCAAATAACTCCCGGCAAAGAACTAACTCCAGAAAAAATTAATCAAATTGTAAAAAAAGAGGAACTCTCAAAACTTTTCGATGCAACTCTTAAATTCTTATCTTATAGACCAAGAAGCCAGAAAGAAGTGGAGGATTACTTGGCTAAAAAGATTTCCAAAAAGGAAAATATAAAATTTTCCGAAGCCAAAGAAAGCGGACTGATTATCGAAATTGAACATAAACTGACAAAGTACAAATACTTAAATGACACAGAATTTGCCAAATGGTGGATAGAGTCAAGAACAAAATCCAGTCCGCGGGGAAAAAGAATAATTAAAATAGAATTAATGCAAAAAGGAGTGAGCAGGGAAATAGTAGATGAATTGCTTGAAAGAATCAAAAATCAAAAACTTTTGGCTCTTTCGTCAATCGAAAAAAAACTTCCAAGGTGGCGACTCTTGCCAAAAGCGGAGTTAAAAAAGAAAATTTACAGCCGTCTTTCAATGCGAGGATTTGATTTCGATACGATTCGCGAAGTAGTTGCACAAATAGAAGAAAAAGGCTAAAATCATTAGAGCTGAAAAATTGCCGATATAGAGTAAGCGACTATTAAATTTAAATGAGAAGTTTCTTATTTAAGCTCTCGAAAAAAATAGCGACTCCTACCGCATAAACGGTCTCTTTTCGTACTTTTTCCAGCAAAAACTTAATATGGGAATATTTGATTCTAAACCATCTCCTAAAGTAAGGACAACAACAGTTCAAAAGCCTAAGAAAGTGGTGATTTCGGTTGGTAACAATCGAGGTGGACAAACATCTTCGCCATTTAAAGATGCCCGCGAGATAATTCAAGACGCTCGAGACGAAGCATTTCGCATAAAGAAAGCTGCTGAGGAAGAAGTCAGGAAAGTTCGCCAGGAAACACTTGATCTTGAAAAAAGAGTCGCTCAAAAAGAAGAATCACTCGAATCTAAACTCACTCAAATTACTAAACTTGAGAAACAAACTGAGTCCAGCCGCCAGATTCTAGAAAAAAAAGAACAGGAAATTTCCAAAACTAGAGCAGAACTAATCGAAAAACTTTCCAAGGTTTCGTCACTAACTCGCGAAGAAGCCAAGAAGTTAGTCCTTTCTAATTTGGAAGAGGAATTAAAAGGAGAAGTTGCTAAGCGAATCAAAGAGGCTGAAGAAAAAATAAAAGCTGAGTCAAGTGAAAAAGCCAAAGAAATTCTTGTTAACAGCATGATAGCGGGCAGTACTAATTGGGCGGCCGAATATACCGTTTCTACTGTTAAGCTTGAATCGGACGACATTAAAGGCCGAATTATCGGTAAAGAAGGACGCAACATTAGATCATTTGAACTCTCAACAGGGGTTGACGTTGAGCTTGAAAGTGATGTTGCCGGAGAAGTCAGGCTTTCCTCATTTGATCCTGTTCGGCGCGAAATTGCCCGAATGGCTCTGGAGTGGCTTGTCAAAGACGCAAGAATTCAGCCTTCGAGAATTGAACAGCTAGTCGACAAGGCCAAATCTCAAGTTGAAAAAGATATGTCCGAAGCCGGCAGGAAAGCGGCAAGCGAAGTAGGGCTCTACAATATTTCCCAACAGGCACTTGATTCTTTAGGCCGTCTGAAATTCCGATATTCATATGGCCAAAATCAACTAATTGCTTCAGTGGAAACTGCCAGAATTGCCAAGAAAATTGCTGAAGAAATTGGTGCTAATTCTCAAATTGCCGCAACCGGCGGTCTTTTCCATGATATTGGCAAAACCGAAATGGAGAAAGAAGGGACACACGTTCAACTTGGAGTCGAGCTTGCTAAAAAATGGAATTTTCCGCAGGAAGTAATCAATTGTATAGCACAGCATCACGAAGATGAGCCGTTTTCGTCTATTGAATCGATAGTTGTCCATATTGCCGACAGCGTTTCCGGAGCCAGACCAGGTGCCCGGCATGAGGCTGTTGAAGATTATATAAAAAGGTTAACCGATATCGAAAAAGTTGCTACATCTTTCAAAGGTGTGGACAAAGCTTACGCAATTCAGGCCGGCAGAGAGGTCCGGGTTATTGTCGAACCTCAGACTGTTGACGATGAAGCTACAGTAAAACTTTCTCATGAAATAAAACAAAAACTGGAAGACGAGTTGACTTACCCGGGGCAGATCACGGTTACGGTAATTCGTGAGCTCAGAGCAGTCGATATTGCCAAATAAAAACTGCGAGAGTATAATTCGCAACTATGACCAAGAAAGAACTAGTAGAAAAAGTTTCCAAAAAGGTTGGTCTTACTAAAAGAACATCAGAAAATTCAGTCAACGCTGTTTTTGGGATAATTCGCGACGCAATGATGAAAGGTGAAAAAGTTGTAGTTACAGGCTTTGGTACTTTTAAAGTAAGAAAACGGGCTGGCCGTGTTGGCCGCAATCCTCAAACAGGCTCATCAATAACCATCAATTCTCACAAGCTCCCCGGCTTCACAGCAGGCAAAACTCTTAGGCGGATTATTAAATAATCAGCTATATACAATTAAGGAAGGATAATTAGGCACTTATAATTCTTCTTGGTCTGTGTTCACCAACTGGCACAATGTATAAACCTTTTTCTGGATCATTATGAGATTCACATAAAAGTCGTTCTAATCGAAGTGCTTCAGCAATCATTCCTATCGCACCTAAGCCGCGTTTTTTTGCTATGTCAGCTATACAATCATCAAATGTGAGGTCTGACATCGAAATACTAAGCTTAGCAGAATTATCCGCATGTTTAGTAACTATAAGCATAGCTTCACCGAAAGGGATTCTTTCCATAAATATTTAAGCAGCTTTTTTGAGCAGTTGTTTTTTCACCAAGCGTTCAGCTCTAATAGTAAATCCTAAGGCAGAATGGTCATGAGAAAGGTCAGAGATTTGTACCAAATCTGACCGGGATGCGAGTTGTTCATCAATTTCCTTTCCGCTGACAACTGGTATTGGTTCTAAATTGTCGTCCTCCAAAACGATATCTGTTTCAGGTAAACCGTGTAAACCCCTGGAAATGTTAACAATCTTAGCTCGGATTGCTTCGTCAGAGCTTGACGCAACTGAAGACTCCCCGCCGATAATTCTTTCTTTATCTTGTTCTGGCATTAAAATTACCCGCCCAACAATATTATATCTGGCGGGTTTCCTTCTGTTGCCCGAAATATACGCTTTCCGAACCCAGAAGTCAACCTAAAATAGGTTTGGCATGTTAACATTAAAATATGCATCATGATCCGTTTTTAAAACATCAAATTACAAGCTTCGGGTACGCTATTGAAGGCATCGTATTTTCTTATAAAAAGGGACTCCATTTCAAAATTCATGTTATTGCAACAATAATTGTTATCATCCTTGGGTTTATTTACTCGATAAGCTCTACTGAGTGGCTCATTATCATTTTAATTACATCAGGCGTTATTTCCGCAGAGGCTATGAACACTGCAATTGAAGAAGAGGGTAATGTATTGCATCCAGAGCACCATCCGCGGGTTAGACTTGCCAAGCACTGTGCTGCTGGCGGTGTATTAATTTTGTCAATTGCAGCTACTATCATTGGTATAATAATTTTTGCCCCCAAGATTTTTGGCTAAATCATCGCGTTGTGCTAAAATTTTTGTTTGATGAAGCCTAGTTTCTTTATTAAAACCTTCGGTTGTCAGCAAAATGTTGCAGATTCCCAGAGAATAGCTAGTTATTATTTGGCTCGAGGCTACAGGGAATCTCAATCTATGAAATCAGCCAGCGAGGTGGTTATTAATACCTGTATGATTCGCCAAAGTGCAGAGGATCGGGTCACAGGACTTGTTAAAAATATTGCTAAAGATAGAAATCCCAAGCCCAAAATTGTCATTACAGGTTGCATGGTAGGAATGGCAGCCAGAGATGAAACCGGAAAGTACCTCAGCGCTCTTAAAAAGAGAATGCCGGAAGCGGATGACTTCTTACCGCTTGATGAAGTCGGTTTTGATTACCCCGCTCTGCGAAATGATGTTGAGCATGCTTGGGTGCCGATTTCCAATGGCTGCAATAATTTCTGCACTTTTTGTGTTGTGCCTTTCACACGTGGTCGGGAGGTTTCCCGCCCTTTTAAAGACATTATTGATGAAATAAAAGAACAGGCGTTAAAAGGCTGCAGGGAAGTAACTTTACTTGGTCAAAATGTTAACTCTTATGGCGCAGATCTTGTCAAAAAAAATACTAAAGGATTCAAACTGCCGACGGGTCGCAGGGTAAAACCTGTCCTCGTTAAACATCTCGGCCGTTTTCGAATTCCGACACTTTTCCCTTATCTTTTGGAAGAAGTTTGCAAAATAAAGGGAATTAAAACGGTTAAGTTCATCTCATCTAACCCTTGGGATTTTTCGGATGAATTAATTGATGTTATCGCCAAAAATCCAAAAATTGATCGCAATATCCACCTGGCAGTTCAATCTGGTGATGATGATGTATTAAAGCGCATGAACCGATGGTATACGCGCGACGATTATTTAAAGTTAGTTAATAAAATCAAAAATAGAGTCAAAGGCGCCCAAATCTCTACCGATATTATTGTTGGCTTTCCCGGAGAAACCAAAAATCAGTTTGAAAATACGGTTAAACTGGCTAAAGCAGCAAACTTTGCTTATGCATACGTTGCCAAATATTCAAGCCGGCCAAATACGGCAGCCACAAAATCATTTCCTGATAATGTCCCTCACCAGGAAAAAGATGTAAGGTTTCATATTCTAAACGAATTAATCAACAGAAAAGGCAGTCCCCGTACCGCAGTGCATTAAGAGTCCAAATTATTCCTATCTCCAACTCCTAAGCCACATGAACCTATCGATCGAATCAATTTTGATTGGCCAGCCGGAGCTGATAGGGAAGAAGTACAAAAAAGTCAGCGCAATCACTACAAGTAATAAAATTACCGCAAATTTGAACCGTGTATTATAAATATCTCGAAACTCATATCCTAAAACTATTGCCAAAAAAGGAATCGAAGGTAAATAGTGGTATAAAAATAAAAGTCTGGGAGTAAAAATCCACGGCAGCCAAAAAATAAAATAAGCCAAAAGGACTAGCAAAATTTTCATACTCCTTCTTTGGATGAACTTACCTATCATATAGGAGACCGCAACAATTCCCAGCCAAAAAACGATCGGGTTACCCAGTGCATATATGTAACCCGCGTTGTCTGAACCATAATCTTTATAAGAAAAATAAACACCTCTTATATTTAAAACCCACGGGCACCATGATTTTGGTCCGGTCGTTCCTTGCGGAACACAAAAAAAAGCAGTAGTTCCATAAGAATGTTCAAGGTCATGTCTGTTTTGGTACCACCAGATTTGCTTATGAAGTCCTACAAATTCACTGACGCTATGGCCTTGAAGGAAATACTGGCCATAAGAGCCTAAATACATTAGCAGTGGAATAATAACTAGCAAGATTAGTTTTAAATTTAATCTTCTTTCCTTTAAATCATGAAGTAGCAAGAAACCCAAAACAGCTACAATTGCATAAAATCCCGTCCATTTGGTGGCAAGTGCTAGTCCCAGAAAAACCGCAGTTATCAGCAAGTTTTTAACTGGTCGCCTAGTTGCATAAAGATAAGCGAAAATAAATGAACAAACTACGAAGAATGCTAAAAAGATATCGTTCATCGTTATTCTACTCATTACAAATGTCAGATTCTCGAAGGCAATTATTAGACTCGCGAAAACTGCTACAGCTGGTCCAAAAAGAAGATAGGCGAGAGCAAAAGTCGCCGGTATTAGGGCTGTTCCAAATATAGCGCTTGGCAAGCGCCACCCAATCGGTTTATCACCAATTACTTTTATAGATGCAGCCTGGATTAGTTTTGCCAGAGGTGGGTGAAGCCAGTCGAATGCCGTTCCTTCTTCAGGAGGAGGAGAAAAAGGGTTATATGCGGCCGGATCATTATTAGCGTAAGCCCTTGCTGTAACCACATGATACACTTCATCGAAATAATAATGGTTAGGTTCACTTAGGCGATAAACTCTAATAATAAGAGAAAAAAATGTCAACAATACTATGAAAATAATTAATTTCTTGGACATTACCTCCCAGTATATAATGGTGAAGTTAAGCTATCAATTATGGATAAAATGATTATCAAGTCTATTAATAAGTATACACTCGCGACATTTCTACTTTTTGGATCTTTGTTTTTCCATTTCGCCAAAGAAATGCTGCAAATCAGAAGCGATGGTTGGTATGTTGGCCAAGTAAATTTATATGGAGATCTTGTTTTCCATCTTGGATTCATCAATAAATTTTTAGAGTCCGGTCAAATTGTAGCCACTAATCCCTATTTTTCCTCAATAAAACCAAACTATCCAATATTTGCAGATTTTATTACCGCCCAAGTTGCCAGATTTACTGGAGTTGATCTTGCATTATTTTTGGTAACGTTTTTGATGGGGCTTTTAACAATTTATGTAGCTAGAAATTTTATTCTTAATTTTATAAGAGATGAAAAAGTTATTTTTTTAGCGCTCTTGCTTTTCTTTTTCAATGGAGGATTCGGCTTCTATTATTTTTTCCAAGACTTAGCAAGTTCGCAAAAATCATTTTTTGATTTTATATTTTCGCTTCCCAATGAATATACGGACATCAAGGAAAAAGGTTATTGGTGGATCAACACTTATCTTGCTTACTTCCTACCACAGAGAGGATTTTTATTTGCCTTTCCAATAACGTTAACTGTTTTTAGCCTTCTATATGTTGGTTATAAAAGAAATAAAATAATGTTTTTTGTAATTGCCGGTTTTCTCTCTGGGGTGCTGCCTTTAGTACAGGTCCACAGTCTTTTTGTTATATTTCTAGTCTCTCTGTTTTTCAGCTTAACAACTATTTTCCTATCAAAATTTAATAGTAGGTTAGTAATCAGCTGGATTTTATTCGCAATCATTACCTCAGCCGTTGCTTTACCAATCTTTAGTGCAATTTCACAAATAGAATCTCCATTAAAATTTATTAGAATTGAGCCAGGTTGGACAAGCGAGGAAAATATAATCTGGTTTTGGTTTAAAAATCTTGGAATCTTCGCTCCACTCCTCATAATTTCACTTTTTTGGTTATTTAAAAATAAGTTTCTCTTCACGCTTTACTTACCGTTCTTATTCATATTTATTATCTCAAACATTTTTGTCTTTCAACCTTGGGATTTTGACAACAGCAAACTTCTTGTATACTGGTATTTTGCTTCAACCATCGTAGTCGCATATTTTGTTAATGATCAGTTCTTAGTTAAAAATTTAGCTAAAAAAGCAATCGGAGTTTTCTTAATCTTTATTATGGTTTTCTCAGGAGCACTAGATGTATTCAAAACTTTTACCCCCGCTACTAGCTACCAAATTTTTTCAAACTCTGATTTGGAAGTGGCCGAATCCGTAAAAAATTTAACTGCTGATAAAAGCTTATTTCTTACAGCCTCCAGCCACAATCATCCGATACCTGCTTTAGCCGGCAGGTCAACCCTCGCTGGTTTCCATGGATGGCTTTGGAGCCACGGTTTACCATATCAGGAAAGAGTTAATGATGTTAAACAAATATATCTCGGAGGTACACAAGCAGAACAGTTAATCTCAAAATATAAAATCAATTACGCCACAATAGGGCCTTCAGAAAAATCAGAATACCAAATCGACGAAAGTTTTTTTATAAAATTTCCAGCTATACGTTTAACTACTGGCTGGACTATCTACGATGTTAGTACTCTATGGTCCGACAGTAACCGGGAAAACTGATCTTGCTATAAAACTCGCTCAAAAATACAACGGCGAATTAATTTCTGCCGATTCTCGGCAAGTTTATAAAGGTTTAGATATTGGAACCGGCAAAGTTGGTTTTAACTCAAACGTAGAAAAGCATGATGATTATTGGATAGTTGACGGAGTAAAAATCAATGGCTTTGATCTTATTGGTTCAGGGGAGAATTTTTCAGTTGCCGATTTTGTTAAATTTGCTTCCACTACGATGATACGAATCATTGAAGTGAATAAATTACCAATTGTAGTTGGTGGAACCGGATTTTATATCAAAAGTTATTTATACGGAATCGACACTCTAGGAATTCCGGCTGATTTAAAACTTAGACAAAAGCTAGAAGAATTATCGGTGAGCCATCTTTATCAAAAACTATTAAAAATTGATCCTCATCGCACTCGTCTCATGAACGATTCAGACCGCCAGAACCCACGCCGCTTAATTAGAGCCATAGAGGTACTTTCATCAAAATCGACTATCCAGCCATCTAACTATCCAACCATCCAAAACTATCTTTTAATTGGTTTAACTGCTCCAAACGAGTATTTATATAAAAGAGCGGATAAATGGTTAAAAATTAGATTAAATCACGGTCTTATTAAAGAAGTTGATAAACTAATTAAACAGGGAATAAGCCCAGATTGGCTGGAAAATCTTGGCCTCGAATATCGCTGGATGACACGATATATTCAGGGTAAAATTTCTTTAGAAGAGGCTAAAAAAAGGTTGCAAGGTGATATTCATGAGCTCATCCGCCGTCAAAAAACTTTTCTTAATCAATTTGCCGATATTAAATTATTTGATATTTCAAAAGAAAACTGGCTAAAGGAATTAGAAAAAACAGTTAGTACTTGGTACAATCAACAAGATGGTCGAATCTAGAGCTCCTCTTAAAATTGAGATATCCCATAAAACTGTGGTTTTTACAGTCGCGTTCTTAATTGGTGTCTGGTTCCTTTTTTTGATAAAGGAGATTATTATAGTAATATTTCTCTCAATTATTTTACTTTCTGCCCTGCTCAAACCCGTTGAGTGGTTAACCAAGAGAAAAATCCCCAGATTCTTATCGGTAACTATCGTTTACATTCTGACTATTGTGATTATTTCAACAACTATCGGACTTCTTATTCCTCCTGTCGTAAAACAAACACAAGAGTTTGTATCAAAACTTCCCCAGATAATTACTACTGTTAACAGTTTTTTAATTTTTAACGAGATTCCGGTTGAGGATCTTTCAAAAATTCTTGCCAGACAAATAGAGCAAATAGCCGGCGATATTGTTAAGGTAAGTACCACAATATTTTCCAGAGTGTTATTGGTATTAACAATGTTTGTGCTTGCGTTCTACTTACTTCTGGAGTGGGATAAATTTATAAGATTGATAGCCTCGCCGTTTTCCGGCAAACAAGAAAAGAAAATAATTAACACTATTACTAAAATCGAATATGGCTTGGGGATGTGGCTAAGAGGACAAATTGCACTTTCTGTTATTGTGGGAATATCTGTTTATGTCGGCCTTATCCTTCTTGGTATACCTTTTGCCCTGCCTCTTGCTGTAATTGCCGGGCTTCTTGAGATAATTCCGGTAATTGGGCCAACCGTTTCTTCGATTCCGGCAATATTGGTTGGATTAACAATTAGCCCGCTGCTGGGTTTAGCAGTAGCCGCTCTTTATATCGTTATTCAGCAGATAGAAAGCAATGTATTCGCACCACTTATTATGTCCAAAGCAGTTGGTCTCTACCCACCGGTAATAATTATCTCATTGTTAATTGGGCTGACGGTTGCTGGAGTTGCCGGTGCAATTCTTGCCGTACCATTAGTAATTACTGTGAGGGCAATAGTTAATGAACTCTTAGTGGATGAACAAAAGTTAATGCACACGCAAGATTTATAAGCAAAAGACTTTTAGGAAGAGAGTAAGCCAGATTCTGTTATTGTGCGATCATCTATCTCAAAGTGACGTTTATTTCACTTCGCCTCGCCTTTTTTGGCAAGATGCCTCTACTTTGGATCTCCCGAAAGCGTGGTACAAACGATCCAATTCTGAGTTGCAGCAGGTGGGATTGCCTTTACCCCGCCTCGCGGGGCGTTTCATTTCGATCCGTATCGAAAACTTAGGATCTAATCGTCACTGTGGCTCTCAAGTCCTGTTGATTCAGAACTTGTCCCCTTTCCCTTTCGGTACTTGGGACACCAGCTATCACTAGTCGGAACTTACGTTCCACCCCTTGCTTGTTCCCCCGTCAGCTCGCTCTTCGAACCGCAGTAGAAATCTACTAAGGTAAGAAGTAAGAACATTCGGGGTCTGCTGTCTGGACTTTCCTCCCCGCCTAATTTTACCCTTCGCCTTTTCAGTATTATTCATACACGGCTCAAGGTGCAATTTTGGCGGGGCGACCGCCCTTCTTCCTAAAAGCGCATAGTATTTTACCAAAAATTAGCCATATTATCAAAAACCATTGACTTAACTAGCTAAAAGTGTCAATAATTGATTATGGCTAAAAAGAGTCTTTTTACGTCCAAGAGCAACCCACTGTCCCAGCTCTTGATTGCGGGGGCAGTTCTCATTATTCTAGTTGCGGTTATCCAGGCTGTAACGCAAGTAGATATTACCAATATTGCCCCAACCCAGCTCTTTTTAGTGGCTGGTGTACTAGGCATACTTGGTATCTACCTCAAGGACGAAAAGTAAAGTTATCTTGATAAATATTACTTCATAAGCTATTCTGCTGATATATTATTGGCAAAGCCCCGTTAAAACCAGCTCTTTTTAATGATAAAAATTGCAGTACTCATTTCAGACAAAGGAAAAGGTACAAATCTGCAGGCAATTATTGACGCAATAAAGTCAGGGAAAATCAATGGCGAAATCGTAGCAGTTGTAAGCGATACCATGGACGCGGCTGGTCTTTCGAGAGCCAAAAAAAACAATCTGCAGATTGCGATTTGTCCAGAAAAAAATCAATTAAAAAGAATCTTGCTGAAGTTTCAGCCTGACTTTGTCGCTCTTGCCGGCTGGAAGCAGATCATTACAGACGCCGTTTTAAACTCCTTTCAGCATCAAATTATAAATCTGCATCCAGGTCTTGTCCCAAACACAATAAACGGAACCGTTAAAAATCCGGACGGAACAGATGCCCTATGGAATCGGGGATTACTGGCCGAAAAAGCTATCAACAATTTTTTGCAAAGTAATGCAACTTATGGCGGGTCATCAATCCATTTTCTTACAAAAGAATTTGATTTTGGGAAAGTTTTAGTTCGCACTTTTGTCAAAATTAACAAAAACGACACAGTAGATTCACTATATAGCCGAATAAAAAACAAGGAACACCATATTTACGTAGAAGTTTTGCAAAAACTATCAATGACTAAAAAGACTACGGTCCTAGTTGTAGACGGCGGTGGCAGAGGATCAGTTCTCACTGAAGCATATCTCAAAAGCAGCAACGTAAAAAAAGTCTTGGCAGTACCAGGTAACGATTTAATGACAATGAACAAGAATGTCAGTATATTCCCTCACTTAAAAACTACAGACATTGATGAAATTGTCGAACTTTGCAAAAGAGAAAATATTGATCTAGTCGATGTTGCTCAAGATGATGCAGTAGCGGCTGGTTTAGTCGACACTCTAAAAAAAGAAGGAATCAAAGTTTTTGGTCCAACAAAAGCTGCAGGGCAAATCGAATGGGATAAAGCTTGGGCAAGAGACTTTATGAAAAGCAACAAATTGCCGATACCGAGATATAAAATCTGTAAGAGCGAAAAAGACGGCATTAATTTCATTAAGGATCAGAAAGACTCTGAATGGTATGTCAAAGTATCAGGGCTCGCCGCTGGCAAAGGAGCTCTCCATGCTAAAAATAATCAAGATGCAATCGCCAAAATCAAACAAATGAAAAAGTTTGGCAAAGCCGGTCGAACTTATTTGATAGAGGAATGCTTAGAAGGCGAAGAGTTTTCATCATTTGCAATAGTGAACGGCAAAAATTTTGAAATAGTCGGTCATGCGCAAGATCACAAAACTGTGCTTGACGGAAACATTGGTCCAAATACTGGCGGCATGGGGTGCTCATCGCCGCCAATGGCAATTACAAAAAAAGTCGAGGTTCAAATCACTAGTATTTTTAGAAAGACAATCGAAGGATTGGTAAAGATAGGTAGACCATATATCGGTATTCTTTATCTAGGCGGTTTGATTGATAAACAAGGAAAAGTTCAGGTTATTGAATTTAATGCCCGCTGGGGTGATCCGGAAGCCCAAGTCTTAATTCCGGCAATAAAAAATGATTTTTACAGCTTAATGTCAAATGCGCTCAGAGGAAATTTACAAAAAATTATTAAAGATAAAAAATATCGAGTAGTGGTTACAGCCGCATCTAAAGGCTATCCGGGAAACTATAATCAGACCATTGGCAAAGAAATAAAAGGCTTGGATGAGCTATTAAAAAATCGAGTCAAAATTTATGGTGCGGGAGTCGCCAAAAAAGGAAAAAGACTAGTGGTTAACGGTGGGCGCCTGTTTTATGTACTTGGCGAAGGCAAAAATGTTGCAGAAGCAAGAAAAAAAGCCTATAATGTGTTTTCTCAAGTCTCTGTAACTAATAATGGATTACACTATAGAAAAGATATAGGATATAGAGATTTGGAGAGACTGAAAAGGAGGTGAACCTGTGTCGAATCAAGAAAATGGTATACATCCACCAATAGAAGACCAAGTGAGACTGTCAACTGAATTAGCCAAACATAAAGCAGTATTACCAGTGCCTCATGGTGATTATTATTTTGACTCGGATGGAAAGTTTAGACCTGAGATTGCCGAAAAAGCTCAACAACTGAGAGAAGGAAAATATTAATAATTTGAAATGATCCAAACGATAAGGGTTACCTCTAAAAACGATACAGATCCAAAGGGTCAAAGCCTCCTTGCTGAAATAAAATCTACATTAAATATTAATTCGATAAAAAACGTTCGTACAGCCAAAGTTTACCGCCTGGAAGGCATTTCCGAAAAAGACACCCAAAAATTAATAGAATCCGCACTCGTCGAACCGGTTGATCAAAAATTCACAGTCAATAAAAAAATCTTCAACGCTAGCAGCCAATCAGTCGAAGTTGCCTATAAGCCAGGAGTTATGAATCCGGAAGTAGCTTCAATTCTAAAAGTTGCTTCCGACCTTAATATAAAACTCGCTGCTGCCGACTCTTCATTTGAATACGCCTTTTTCGGCAAGCTGTCTAAACTTCAACTGCAGGAAATTATTAGTCGTTTTCTTGTCAACGAAACAGTCGAATACATTGTCACTAAAAAACCAAAAACATTATTAATTTCCGGCAGAACTCCGAAGGTTCAAATAATTCCGATTAGAAAATTATCGGATCGCAAGCTTCTAGATTTATCTACTAATCGCCTCTTTTTAAATCTCGATGAAATGAAAGTCATCCAAAATTATTTCAAAGGTGAAAATCGTGACCCAACTGATTGCGAAATCGAAGTTTTGGCCCAAACATGGTCGGAACATTGCGTGCACAAAACTTTCAAAGCCAATTTAATAATTGATGGCCAAAAGAAAACGCCGTTCTTTGATCGTATAAAATCAACGGCCAAAAACAATAAAAAAATAATTGTATCTGCCTTCGACGATAATTCCGGCGTTATTGATTTTTATGACGGTTGGGCAATTAACGGCAAAGGCGAAACTCACAATAGCCCATCAGCCATCGAACCATACGGCGGTGCTATGACGGGCTCCGGTGGAGTATTTCGTGATATTGCGGCAACCGGACAGGGGGCAAAAGTTATTGCCTCAACCGACATATTTTGTTTTGCACCCCCCAATTTGCCTTCAAACAAAATCCCCCCGGGCTGTCTGCCGCCAACCTATTTGCTCAAGAAAGTGGTTGCCGGCGTTCGTGATTACGGCAACCGCGTCGGCATTCCCACCAATAATGGTTCTGTCCATTTCCATGAAGATTTCCGGGCCAAACCAACTGTTGCGGTTGGCTCTTACGGCATAATCCCTAAGAAAAATGCAATTAAAAAATCACCAAAAGTTGGCGATTTAATTTTAACGATAGGCGGAGCTACAGGTCGTGACGGTATTCATGGAGCCACTTTTGCTTCCGGTGAAATGACTCATGAGACCGGCGAAGTTCTAGGCTCGTCTGTTCAAATTGGCAATGCCATTGAAGAAAAAAGGATTATCGATGTTGTAATTGCCCTAAGGAATAAAAATTTAATTCGCTCAGTTACCGATTGCGGTGGCGGTGGTTATTCTTCGGCCATCGGCGAAATGGGGGAAAGTGTTGGCGCCCGCGTTTATCTGGAAAAAGCACCTTTAAAATATTCAGGCCTGGCGCCCTGGGAAATATTTTTATCTGAATCTCAGGAACGATTAATTTTGGCGATCGACCCCAAAAATCTTAAAAAAGTCCAAAAGATTTGCAATCTCTACAATGTTTCCGATTCAGTGCTAGGTAAATTTAATGGATCAAAAAGGCTGGTTGTTACTTATCTGCCTGCCGGCAGGCATGGTAAAAATCAGACTGTCTGCAATATGCCGATGGAATTTATACACGGAGGTTTACCTCAGAGAAACATGGTTGGCAAATCAAAAACCGTCAACATCAAAGAAAAACTTCCCGGTAAACCAAAAGATCTCTTGTCAATCTTTCTAAAAATTCTTGCAAACCCAAACGTAGCTAGCAAAGAACCAATTGTGCGACAGTATGACCACAATGTTCAGGGATCAACCGCACTTCACCCGTTTGGCGGCGAAAATTTCGATGCCCCCAACGATGCAGTTGTGCTTCGTCCAATATTGGCTAAAAAGTATGGATTCGTTACAGCTCACGGGTTAAACCCAGTTCTTAACAAAATTGATCCGTACTTAGGCAGTGTTTGGGCAATTGCAGAAGCAGTATCCAACTATGTTGCGGTCGGTGGAGATCTCAAAGACGCTGCTTTAATCGACAATTTTATCTGGCCGTTTCCGGACGAAGAAAGTCTGGCTGACCTTGATAAATCAGTTGAAGCCTGTGTTGATGTCGCCAAGATATTAAAAATGCCATTTGTTTCCGGCAAAGACAGTCTCTCTTCAACATATAGATATCCCGACTCGCCTCTACCCGCAAAGATTCGTCGACGTAAGGCGAGTGGCAAAGTTTTAAAAATTCCACCAGTTCTTTTGATATCAGTATTCGGAAAAATTCCCGATGTTACCAAAACCGCAAGTTCTGATTTTAAAAAATCAGGATCGACCATCGTCTTAGTTGGCAAAAGTGATTTTAAAAATCTCGGAGGATCTACGTACTTTGATATAACTGGATCAAGTGGCAGTAATATCCCAAAGATCGATTTTAAATATTTGCCAAAGACTTTGCCTGCGATAACTCATGCAATTCAAAGTGGTCAAATTTTATCATGTCACGATGTCTCCGAAGGCGGCATGGCTACCACACTTTTCGAAATGTGTTTAGGAGGAAATTGTGGAGCACAAATAGACTTATCAATATTTTACAAAGGTTTCTCCTTTGTAAAGAAGTCAGAGAACACATCGGAGGTGAAATTACGTTCGGATTTTATTCTTTTCAGTGAAACTGCAGGGACCTTTCTTGTTGAAGTAGAACATGAAAAGACTGCCAAAAAATTATTTAAAGGCGTACCGTATGCGATCATCGGTAAAACAATTACCGATAAATCAGTCCGTGTAAATCAGAAATCGAAAACTATAATCAACGTGTCGGTTGAAAAACTTAAAGAAGCATGGCAGAAGCCAATGAAGGAGATTTTCAGATGAAGCCTAAAGTTTGTATTTTAAGATCAGATGGCACCAATTGCGACGAGGAGCTTTTTTATGCTTTTGAAAAAATCGGTGGCGCGCCCGAATATGTTCACATCAATGAACTAAGAGCTAAAAGCAAAAAGCTGAATGCTTATCAAGTCCTTGCACTACCCGGCGGTTTTTCTTATGGAGATGATGTTGCAGCCGGTAAAGTCTTAGCAATTGAGTTAACCAGTTTTCTCAAAGACCAGATCCAGGACTTTATTGTCAAAAGAGGCATTGTTGTTGGTATTTGCAACGGATTCCAGACACTTGTTCGAACCGGCCTGTTGCCCTTTAATGATCTTGGCAAGATGGAAGTTACTCTGGCGCCAAATGAAAGTGGCCATTTTGAATGCCGATGGATTAAGCTAAAAATTAACGACAGCAAATGTCTATTTTTGAACGGGTCTGATAAAACAATCGATATTGCAGTTAACCACGGGGAAGGAAAGTTTTACACGGACGATGCAACTTTACGAAAAATAAAAAACCAAAACCTCGTCGTATTTCAATATGTGGATAAGAGCGGAAATCCAACTCAATCATATCCGCAAAACCCCAATGGATCACAGGATGCAATTGCCGGCATTTGTGATCCAACTGGTCGAATTTTAGGTATCATGCCTCATCCGGAAAAATTTGTGGAGATTACTCAACATCCCAACTGGCGAAGATGGAAGTATAATTCAGATGGAGTGCCTGCTCGCCAAAGCCTTGGCGACGGCGGGGCCTTTTTCGAAAATATGATAGAATTCGCCAATCAATCATGATCAAAAAGATCACATACGCTCAGGTCGGCGACGACTACTACACCAAAGATCCCATAAATAAACTTTCACAAAAAGCTGCACGCGCAACTAGTATTAATCTCAAAAAAGTGGGATATGAGGAAATCTCTGATACTCGAGGCGAATCAGCGTTCGTTTGGAAACAAGGCAATATCCTCATGGCGTCTGTCATTGAGTGTTTAGGGACAAAAAATTTAATTGCCGACAGTATGCGCAAAATTAACGGAAAAACTTATTATGACATTATTGCCCGTGATACTGTCGCCACTTTTATCAATGATCTTTCAACTGTCGGTGCTAAACCTTTAGTGGTTCATGCCTATTGGGCTGTAGCAGATAATAGTTGGTTACATGACAAACCAAGGATGACCGATTTTATTAATGGTTGGAAGAAAGCCTGCGATCTTGCAGGCGCAACTTGGGGTGGTGGTGAGACACCGACGCTAAAGGGCATAATAACGCCTCAGACGGTTGATTTAGGCGGATCTGCTGTAGGAATACTCAAGTCTGAAAAGCGTCTTGTAACAGACCAAAAAATAAGAAATGGTGATAGAATTGTACTCATCAAATCAAATGGGGTAAATGCCAACGGAATTTCCCTAGCGCGTAAAGTTTCAGAAAAACTCCCCCAAGGATACGCAACAAAAATTAACAAAAATAAAATGTATGGAGAAGCTCTTCTTACACCGACAAATATCTATGCCAAATTAGTCCAGGATCTGTTAGATAATAATATCGACATTCACTATATCGTTAACATCACCGGCCATGGACTTAGAAAAATTATGAGGGCCAGAAAAAACTTTACCTACACAATAGAAAAATTATTTCCGCCACAGGAAGTTTTTAAGTTTATTCAAAAACATGCAAACATCAATGACTATGAAATGTATCAGACTTACAACATGGGTCAGGATTATGCAATTTTTGTCAATCAGCGTAACGTCAAGAAAGCCCAATCAATAATTTCCAAAAACAAATTCCAATCCCTTGACGCCGGTTATGTCTCCCGTGGCCCGCGCCAAGTCATCCTCAAACCAAAAAACATCACCTTCACTTCCGAAACTCTCGACCTTCGGTAACTACCTCTGCTGTACTTATCCTGCGAAGTTGGCTAAAATCCCCTTATTAATTCTAGTCACGAATAAGCAAAGTGGTAAAATAGTCGCCAATGACTTTAGATGAACTTATAGAAAAACTCCAAAAAATAAAAAAAATGGGATTTGTAAAAACCGTTCGTGCCCATCAAGGGGGTGTCGGCAATACTCTTGAATACTTATTGGAAGTTCCCGAAAATAATCTTAGATTACCTGATATAGGCGAAATTGAAATTAAAGCAAAACGATATGACTCGCAAAGTATGCTTACACTCTCATCTCGAGCACCGCAGAAAAGGGGCACTAACAAGGTTCTGTTTAAGAATTATAAGTATATTGGCACCGATGGAATATACCGCTTATATTCTACAGTTTATGGATCGCGTAAAAACACAAAGGGATTTGGAATAGACGTACAAAACGGAAAACTAGTGCTTCTCAATCCTAAAAATATAGAAGCGTTTTGGCCACTTGAAAAGCTCGATGACATTTTCAAAGAGAAGAGTTCCCAAATTGTTTTGGTGTTAGCTTATACTAAGGGCAGTATGGGTAAATCGGACGAGAGATTTCACTATGTAGAGGCTTATCTATTATCCGGATTGAATCTTAACAATACTCGAAATGCGATAAAAAGAGATAAACTGAAAGTAGACATCAGGATCGGTTTCGACTTAACAGGGAAACGAGCTGGAAAATATCACGACCACGGTACAGGATTTAGAATCAGCAAAAAGGATTACATTCACCTATTTGGCAAAGTTAAACAATTAATCTAATTATTTCGATGGCGGTTTCCAGAAGTCTAGAATATATTCAAAAGTAGTACCTAGAGTAATGTAGTTATTGGGCCAACCAAAAATGCCAACTCCATTAACTAAATTTCTCCTATCCCATATGATTGTATTTCTCAGTTCATACCCTACAGCCTCTAAAGCCTCAACTATGTAAATGTGAACTGGTATTCTTTTGTTTTCCCACCAAAGATCAGTAATATTAATCACACAATGGGCTTTTTCTTTATGAAGAGGTAATATTTTCTTGTAAATTTCCCCTATCGCTGTTGCAAATCGCTTAGGTTCCATTGTGCCAAGATCTCTCGGATTATTCGAGTATTGTTGAATTGTGCCATAGTGTTCATTATTACGCAGATTTCCTCTAATACTTTTATTCTTTCTTTTTCTGTTAAGCATATTCGCATAAGGTGGAGAAGTTACAGAAAGTGAAATTGAGTTAGGTTCCAAATATCTGTTGATATTTATTGCATCGGTGCAAATTGCTAATTGTTTTGTAGTCTCGTAAAGATTCATCTGCGAAAGTCTTGATGCGCAAAAATCAACATATTTTTTGCTTAAATCAAAACCGACAGCATTCCTATCAAGGTCTTGGGCAGCTACTAAAGTTGTGCCTATTCCAACGAAAGGATCAACGACTAGTTCCCCTTTGTGAGTAAATAATTCTACACATTTTTTGGGCAAGTTAATCGGGAAAACCGCTGGGTGAATACTCTTATCTCTTATGTCGCGTTTCCCATAAGAAAATTCCCAGATTGCTACTTGGCTCTTCATCCACTCTTTAGCATTTAGACAGTTAATATGGTTGCTTGGACAATTGCAACTTTTTTCAAAACCTATTTTTAATTTCTTATATTCAGAATTTACCTTTCGCTTGGGTATAGAAGCGAATTTTTTAACAGGAAATGAGGTATTTATAAAAGGGACAGCTTCAGACATAGTAATCTTTAATATCCATTTCGACAAAGATACTCATTTAGTATAATATAAACAGCTAAAATTTAGCTAATATAAAAATACGAAGAAAACCCGAAAATGTCAATACACCAAAATGTATAAAATCGGAAATGACATACTAAATCTGAGTATGGAGAAAGATACTGAAAATACTCCTACCAAGGGTCTATATTATTTATTTAAAGACGGAAAACTGACGGCAAAAGGACGTTTTGCTGAAATGAAATCGATGTTTGATAAAATAGTTTCAGAAAATAAATCAATGATTGAAGAGGCAACTAGAGAAATGAGAGAAGCGCCAGTTGACAACCAAACTCTTATAAGAAATTGGATAAATACAGTTTCAAATAATAGTCTATTTGGGGGAAGTACAATCAAACAAGCAAAAAATAAACGCTTTAGCAAGACGAAGTAATATTTCATGGCTGAAATCAAAAACATTAAATCTCGAAATAGGCGAGTAGAAATTTTCAAAACATGGTGGCTTAAAAATCAGAAGTAATCGAGTTTAATTAGAAGGCGATTCGGAAGGAGTTGCTTCTTCTTTTGCAACCATACAGGGTGCTAGTTTATCTTTTTCTTCAGCAGTAAAGTTTGTTGTGCCTCCGTCTGTTAGAAGCTTTTGAATCGCTTCTTGGGAAAGCGAGTTTTGCACGCATTCTATATTTACTTTTCCAACTCCGGGTAAATCTGTTTCGGTTGGCGCTTGAGCAGCAGAAGGTGCTTGCTGTTGGGGTGCGCCGCTAAATAATCCCTTGAACGCGCCTTGTTTAAAATTTGCAAAGATGAAAAGCAGAATTAAAATGCCAATGATTATCCAAATGATATTAAAAAGCAAACTCAGCGCTATTTTTATTTTAATTAAAGCAGACTTTTTATTTTCAATCTTTTTAATTGCCATAGTCCAATAGGCTATACTAGTGCTGAAATAAAATCAAGTATGAAGAAAAAAATTAATATTAAAAGACGGCCGGTTTATCACATGACTCAGCAAGGTCTTGATGATTTGAAAAGAGAAGAGGAAAATCTAATCAAACGTCGTCCCCAGGTTGTCATCAATATGTCTAACGCCCGTGAACAAGGGGATTTAAGTGAAAACGCCGGCTACCATGCAGCCAAAGAAGAGTTAGGCAAAATAGATTCGCGCTTAAGAGAATTAAATTACATAATTCGCTTCGCCCAAGTTACCACTTCTTCCGGTCAACCTCAGGTAAATATGGGAAGTACTGTAGAAATTGAAAGCGAAGTCGGCACAAATAAATTTACAATTGTCAGCGCAATGGAAGCAGACCCGACAAAAGGTAAAATTTCCGATTCTTCACCAATAGGTTCAGCTCTTCTTGGCAAAAAGGTAGGCGAAAAAGTAGAAGTACAAATGCCCGCCGGCAAAGCCTCATATAAAATAGTGGAAGTTAGCTGACTTTAGGTTGCTCACCTTACCGCTAAAAGGCTAAAATCAAAATGTGGATATAATTCTAGCTTTAACTATTGCCCTAACCATCTACTTAAGCTTCAGAGTGCTTGAAGGAAAATTTCCACAATTTAACTTCACAATTCTCGATCTAGTTCACGGAGGATTTGACATCAAAAGTATTGGTGTTTCAATTGTTATACCTTTTTCAATTTCTTATGTTTTTGGATTAATTTATGAAACAACTATTCCCGCCGTTTATACAATCCCTGGTTTTTTAGCAGGTCTAATAGTGGTTTGGCCGTATTTTAAAAACCCACAAGTTATTCCACCGGAAATGCAAATGGGCAAAGAAAGAACCTACCTAGTCTATTTGTTTTTTGTAGTTTCTCTTGCACTTATTGCTTATCTTGGAGGCTACATTGGCAGTCAAGGATTGCCATCATTTTTGCTATCGAGTCAAGGTTTGAAAGACGGATTCTGGATTGTTTTGTTCGGAGCAATATTTACACATTTTGCCCAGAGATTCCTCAATAAAAAAATCCTTCAAAAACCAACACCTAAAAAAACCGATGTTAATCTGTCCCCGGAGGATACTAAACCTCTAGACACCTAAACAGTATTTTTTGCAAATTTTGCATTTTTGCGAAACATCCTCTTTTATGAATTTGCAAATTCATAAAACATCCTATATAATTCCGCAATGGAGGCCCAAAAACGCCATAAAATTGCAACTCTTGGCTCGCACACCGCGCTCCAAATTTTAAAAGGTGCTCACGACGAAGGATTCCAAACGATTTGCGTTGCAACTAGCGACAGAATCTCACTTTATTCAAGGTTCAATTTTATAGATAAAATCTACGAAATTCCCAAATTTTCCGATTTTTTTAAGATAGAAAATAAATTAATAAAAGAACGAGCCATTATCATCCCGCACGGTTCTTTTGTTGCCTATTTGGGCTTAATTGAAAATAAGAATATGAAAGTTCCTTATTTCGGCAACAAAAACGTTCTGGATTGGGAGGCCGATAGGAATCTGCAAAGGGACTGGCTGATTAAAGCAAAAATACCGGTGCCGAAAAGATTTAAAAAAGGCGACAAAATAGACAGGCCGGTGATTGTCAAATCATTTGGCGCGGCTGGAGGCTATGGTTACTTTTTTGCCAAAAATCAAAAAGAATTTGACAACCGTTTAAAAAAATACAAAGCCAAAGAATTCATTGTACAGGAATATGTTATCGGTGTTCCTCTATATATCCATTATTTTTATTCACCGATAACTAAAAAACTGGAAATACTATCAATCGACAAGCGCTATGAATCCAATGTTGACTCACTGGGCCGCATTCCATCACAAAACCAGCAGGGTTTGGGAATCGAGCCTTCGTTCGTTGTTGTCGGTAATTCACCTCTTGCCCTTCGTGAATCACTCTTGGCAGAAGCATTTGCTATGGGTGAAAGAGCTGTAGAGACTGCGCAAAAATTAATTAAAGGCGGTATCTGGGGGCCATTTTGCCTTGAAACCATCATTACCCCGGAACAAAAATTTTCTATTATCGAAATTTCCTGCCGAATTGTTGCCGGCACCAATCTTTTTGTTAACGGCTCTCCTTATAGTTCCCTTTACTATGATAAACCGATTTCAACCGGCAGGAGAATTGCCATGGAGATAAAAGACGCGATCAAAAAGAAAAAATTAAAAATAATATTAAATTAATGAAAAGCGCATCACTTAAAAGTTGGCAGGGAACGACAGCCGTCATCGGTGTTGATTGGGGCGATAGCGGCAAGGGAAGATTAATTGACGATCTTGCTACTCGAGCAGATACGGTAGCCAGATATTCCGGCGGTTCAAACACCGGTCATACTATCGAAAACGATTTAGGCAGTTTTAAATTTCACATCATACCTTCCGGTATTCTTAACAGTAAAGCCAAGTGTTTAATTGGTCGCAATGTAGCTGTTAATCTCCAGTCGCTAACTCTCGAAATGGCCGATTTGGATAAAAAGGGCATTTCCTATGAAAATTTGATTATCGACGAAAATGCCTCGCTCACCATGCCTTGGCATATGTTGCGTGATGGTCTGAGCGAAAGTATGAGACGCGAAAAAATCGGTACGACCAAAAACGGTGTAGGCCCGACATACGCGGACAGGACAGAAAGAGTAGGTTTGCTAGTTAAAGATTTAATTAGCGAAGATTTTAAACAAAAATTAGATCGCGAAATAGAAATCCAAAATAAATTCTTTAATCTAAAATTAAATGCAGCGGTAATTTTAAAAACCTATCAAAAACATACTGAAAAAATAAAGCCCTACATCGGAAGAACAATTCCGTATCTTAAAAACTCGATTAAAAGAGGCAAAAACGTTCTATTTGAAGGAGCCCAAGGTTGGCTTCTTGATATAGATGCTGGTACTTATCCGTTCGTTACCTCATCCAATCCAGGAATTGTCGGAATCGCCAGGTCATTCGACTTGCACCCGTCTGCAATCAACAACGTTATTGGAATTACCAAAGCATATACAACGCGCGTAGGTGCTGGACCAATGCCCACAAAAATTTCCGGCGAAATTGCTAGCGTTATTGTTACAAAAGGTGCGGAAATTGGTACAACCACCGGCAGGGTTCGTGATCCTGGTTGGTTGGATCTTGTGTTAATTAGAGAAGCAATTGATGCCAACGGAATTAACGCAATGGCTGTTACAAAACTTGATGTTCTAACTGGTTTTAAAACAATTAAAGTTGCGATCCGATATAAAAATAAAAAAAGCGGTAAACTTGTTGATTTTGTTTCACTCGATTCAGAATCAATTAAAAACTACCAGCCGGTTTATAAAGAATTTCCCGGTTGGAAAGAAGACATCAGAAGTATTCGCAATTTCCAAAGCTTGCCAAAAAACGCTAAAACTTATATCAAAACAATTGAAAACGAATTAAAAGTACCTGTGAAATTTATTTCCGTCGGACCAAAAAGGGGAGAAGTAATATATGTATAAATCAAAAATCAAAAATCAAAAATTAAAAAATAATACATATACTATTGCAGTCATTGGTAGTCATTCTGCACTTGATGTCTGCCGAGGTGCAAAGGACGAAGGGTTTAAAACTTTAGTTATTGTCGAAGAAGGGCGAGATAAAACATACGCCGATTATTTTAAATCAAGGGGTCCTTCGACAAGCTCAGGACCTACGGGTTGTGTTGATGAAGTTTTATATGTTGATAAATTTAAAGATGTTCTCTCTGTCAAAATTCAAAACGAACTCAAAAAGAGAAATTGCATATTTATTCCGCATAGATCATTTGAAGTTTATGTTGCTGATTACGATGCCATTGAAAAAGATTTTAAAATTCCGATTTTCGGCAATAAGTTTTTACTCAGGAGCGAGGAGCGAACAGAAAAAGTTAATCAATACGACATTTTAAAAAAAGCCGGTATCAAATATCCAAAAATATTTAAATTACCCAAAGACATCGATCGATTAGTTATTGTCAAAGTTCCCGAGAAAGCAAGGAGTTTCGAGCGTGCATTCTTTATAGCAGATTCACATAACTCATACAAACATGAATCGGAAACACTAATAAAAGAGGGCAAGATTACAAAAAGAGATTTAGAATCAGCAGTAATTGAGGAGTTTATAGTTGGGGCTCAAGTTAATTTTAACTTTTTTTATTCGCAAGTTAATAATCGGCTCGAAATGATCGGTACTGATACAAGGCGTCAGACAAATCTTGATGGATTGATCAGATTAACAAGCGGTATTCAACAAAAGGCTATGTTAGATCGAAAAGTTACGGTCAAATTCGAAGAAGCAGGTCACGTTGCAGTTACAATTTTGGAATCACTACTTGAACCGGCTTTTGAAATTGGCGAAAAATTTGTTGAGGCTGCTAGAATTATGTTTCCGCCGGGCGTAATTGGGTCTTTCAGTTTACAATCGGTAATTACTCCAGGCCCGCCAAAAAAAGAAATTTATGTTTTTGATGTTTCGCCCAGAATGCCGGGTTCCCCCGGAATATCGGCAACACCTTATTCAAATTATCTTTATGGTCAACAACTTTCAATGGGCAAGCGAGTCGCTATGGAAATCAAAGTGGCGATTATTAAGAACAAATTAAAGGAAATCACAACATGATGTTGACTCAATCTGTTATTGAACCTACAATATGATGAAAACAATGGTTGAACAGGGTACAAATGCCCTGCCCCTTACTGAACTTACAGCAGTTACCACACTTGATGGTAGATATCGCGAGAAAACTGCTGAACTTGCCACTTTTGTTTCAGAATTCAGCTTAATAAGAACTCGATTCGAGATAGAAGCTAGATATTTATTAGCTCTTTCAGATGCCAGGTTAATTCGCAAGCTGACTGGAACAGAAAAAGAAAGGTTAGAATCGTTTAGCACAGAAATTGGTCTTAAAGAAGCGAGAAGCGTAAAGAGAATTGAAAAAAGAATTAGACACGATGTTAAATCTACAGAAAGAAGTTTTCGAGATTTAGTAATAGGTACAAGTCTTGAAGACTTAACGGAAATTATTCATTTTGGACTCACTTCTGAGGATGTCAATAATCTTGCGTATAGGCTAATGCTTGAAAGAGCTACCAGCGAAATTTGCATACCTGTTCTGGATTCATTGGTAGACGATCTAGTCGATAGGGCAGATACGTATAAAGAAATTCCAATGCTCGCTAGAACCCATGGTCAGGCGGCAGTTCCAACTACAGTTGGCAAAGAATTAATTGTTTTCGCAACACGGCTTAATAAAGAAGTTAGAAAATTAGACGGTCAAGAACTCACTGGAAAACTTACAGGCGCAGTCGGCAATCTTAATTCATTAGTCTTTGTTTATCCTAAATTTGATTGGCAAGGATTTTCTCAGAAATTTGTGGAATCATTCGGATTTGTAGTTAATATGACAACAACACAAATTAATTCTTATGAAGATGTAATTGAATATTTTCAAACGTATCAAAGAATTAATGGGATACTTGAAGACTTTGCTCAGGACATGTGGCGCTATATTAGCGACGATTGGTTCGTTCAAGAAGTTAAAGAAGGAGAAGTTGGTTCATCTACTATGACCCAAAAAGTGAATCCCATAGACTTTGAAAATGCTGAAGGTAATCTTCCGCTTGCAAATGGAATTTTCGAAGTGCTTTCTAGAAAACTCGCAGTGTCAAGATTGCAAAGACATCTTTCCGATAGTACGATGATTAGAAATCTTGGTACAGCTCTCGGTTATTCCTTAGTAGCTTACAAAGGATTATTAGATGGTATCAAAAGAATTAGACCAAATGAGACTAAAATCGAGGAAGATTTAAATAAAGACTGGTCAATACTCGGTGAAGCTGTCCAAACATTACTTAGAAAGACAGGAGTAAAAGATCCTTTTAAATTAGTGGCAGCTCTTACTAGAGGCAAGCATATAGATCACGAAGGTTGGTTAGAACTGGTCGATAAATTGCCTGTTGATAAGGATCAAAAGGCAGCTCTTAGGGAACTCACACCGCAGACATACACAGGACTTGCTGAGGATATAGTGGAAAAAGCAATAATTGATATCAAATCTTCCAGGAAAGACAAAAATGAAAAAGCCACTGGTTAGCATAATTATGGGATCAGATTCTGATTTGCAGATAATGTTCCAATCAGCTCAAATTCTTGACGAACTTGGTATTGACAATGAAGTCAAGGTTCTTTCCACCCACAGAACTCCAAAGGAAACGACCGACTATGCGATTTCAGCTAAAAAGCGTGGATTAAAAGTTGTTATTGCCGGCGCCGGCGGTGCAGCAGCTCTGCCTGGAACAGTTGCGGCTCTTACTTCGCTTCCGGTAATCGGTGTTCCCATAAAATCAAAATCAATGGAAGGTCTAGATTCACTTCTTTCAATAGTCCAAATGCCACCCGGCGTACCTGTTGCAACTGTTGGAGTTGATGGTAGCAGAAATGCGGGCCTGCTTGCTGCCCAAATTATTGGCGCCTCGGATGCAAAAGTTGCCAAAGCAGTCGAAGATTTTAAAAAAGACCAAAGACTGGGTGTTTTAAAAAAAAACAGTAAACTCCAAAAAATCGGCTGGAAGAAGTATTTAAAAAAAATAAATGATCGATAGAAAAACCATTGAAAAAAATATCGCCAGTGCTGTTAAGACAGTCAAGGTTAAGGGCCTAGGTAAAAAGGAAAGCGGTAAGGTCCGCGATTGGTACAGCAAAGACAGCTTTAGAATTCTGATTTCCACAGACAGGGTTTCAGCGTTTGATAAGGTTGTTGGTCTCATTCCTTTTCGCGGAGCAGTGCTAAACATGCTTTCTCAGTTTTGGTTTGAAAACACACGCGACATTGTTTCAAACCACATGATCGGAGTTGTCGATCCCAACGTCATGCTGGTTTCCGAAGCGAAAGCCCTGCCAATTGAAATTGTTGTTCGCGGCTACATTACTGGCTCAACCAGTACTTCACTTTGGACAATGTATGAAAGAGGCATGCGCAAAATTTACGGCATTAAATTTCCAGACGGTCTTAAGAAACATCAAAAACTTAAAAAACCAGTAATCACTCCGACAACAAGAGAAACCGGGCCAGGTGGCCATGACGAGCCAATTACCAAGCAGGAAATTTTAAAACAAAAATTAGTACCTTCTAAAATCTACAGCCAAATAGAGAAAGTTGCTCTTGCTCTATATGAGCGGGGAACCAAAATCGCTGCCAAAGCAGGATTCATTTTGGCGGACACTAAATACGAATTTGGTCTTGATAAAAAAGGTAAATTAATATTAATTGACGAAATACATACACCGGACAGCAGTCGTTTTTGGGTAAAGGAAACTTATAGAGGAAACCTAAAGCAAGGCAAGGATCCGGAAAATTTCGACAAGGAATTCATGAGGCTTTGGTTTATCGAACAAGGCTATTCGGGTAAAGGTAAGGTTCCTATGATGCCTGATGATTTAATTGTCAAGATTTCCCAGAAGTATATGGAAGTCTATGAAAAAATAACCGGTGAAAAATTTGAAGTCGAAACTTCCAAACCTCAACTGGCAAGAATAATCGACAGCACTGCAAAGTTAGCATAATAAAATGGTCGGCGTCGTAAATTTTGGAGGTCAGTATGCTCATCTCATTGCAAGACGGGTTAGGGAACTTGGCGTCAAAAGTGTGTTACTGTCCCCAATTATCACCATAGCAGAGTTAAAAAAAATAAAGTGCAATGCGTTGATTTTTTCCGGCAGCCCATCATCTGCTTATGACAGCAAATCCCCTAAAGTAGACCCCAAAATTTACGATCTAAACATACCCATTTTAGGAATTTGTTATGGACAGCAATTAATGGCTATGCAACTAAAAGGCATGGTCAAATCACACGAGGAGAAGCAATTCGGCAAAGAATACTTCGAAGTAGAAAAATCACCTCTTTTTGCCGGCCTTGCAAGAAAAGAGATTGTTTGGTTTTCTCACGGAGATCAAGTCAAAAAATTACCGGCAGGATTTGAAGTGATCGGTTCCACCAAAAATGCCAGGATTGCCGCTATGCAGAATTTAAAGAAGAAATTTTTTGGCATTCAATTTCATCCTGAAGTATCACATACCCCAAAAGGAAATATTGTACTTAATAATTTTCTTTTTAAAATCGCCGGTGCCAAAAAAGACTGGGATCTTAAAAAAGCAAAGCAGCAAATTATCGATAGTATCAAAAAACAGGTAGGGCGCGAAAAAGTAGTTATGGCCATTTCCGGAGGAGTAGACTCTTTGGTTGCAGCCACTCTTTTTAGAGAAGCTATTGGTAAAAATCTTTACTTAGTTTTTATAGACACTGGGTTTTTAAGAAAATACGACATTTCTGATTTAGAAGAAGTAGTTAAAAAAGTAAAATTTAAAAGATTAAAGATTGTTAAGGCTCAAAGTCAATTTCCCAAGATTCTCGAAGGTGTTACTGATCCCGAAGAAAAACGTCAAAAAATTGCCAAACTTTATTTTGAAATATTGGAAACTGAAGCAAAAAGAATCGGCGATGCTAAGTTTTTGGGTCAGGGTACGATCTATCCGGATAGAATTGAATCCGCTCAGCCGACTAAGCACGCTGACAAAATAAAAAGTCATCACAATGTTACTTTGCCCCATGGGCTAAAAATTAAAATTATCGAACCGCTTTCTGAGCTTTACAAAGATGAAGTTAGAAAATTGGGAAAGCTTTTAAAAATTCCCAGCAATTTTCTCAACCGCCATCCTTTTCCAGGTCCAGGCTTGGCAATTAGAGTTTTGGGAGAAGTAAATCGCGAGCGGCTTAATATAATAAAGGAAGCCGACGAAATTTTTATTTCCGAATTAAAATTATCAGGACTATATAATAAGGTAGGTCAATCACTCGCTGCCCTAATACCGGTAAAAACGGTCGGGGTTATGGGAGACATGCGGACTTATTCTTATATTATTGCTCTAAGAAGTATAAACACCGAAGATTTTATGACAGCCGACTGGTCCAAGATTCCCAATAACGTATTGGAAAAAGTATCTTCTAGAATTGTCAATGAAGTTCGCGGCGTCAATCGCGTTGTTTACGATATTACCCAGAAACCCCCTGCCACAATAGAATATGAGTGATGTTAAATCATCACAATTTATGACATGTCGTGGTTTGTGATATTTATATGAGAATTTCTGATTTGACTGTTGTTACCACAAGTGCCGATAAACTTGCAGAAATTAATAAAATTTTAGGAACCAATCACAAAGTTTCCAAAATTGAAATACCAGAAATTCAATCACTGAATTTGAATGAGGTTATCACGGAGAAAGCCAAAGAGGCATACAAAAAAATTAGAAAACCGGTTTTAGTCGAAGATGTAAGTCTTGAGATTAAAGCTTTAAAAGGCTTGCCCGGAACTTTTGTTAAATTTTTCCTACAGACTTTGGGTACTGAAGGTACTGTCAAACTTGTTGGTAAATCAAAATCCGACACAACTGTCACCGCAGCCGTGGCAATTTATGATGGTAATAATCTTAAAGTGTTCAAGGGAATAGTTTATGGAACTTTATCACCCAAAAATAAAGGACCGCACGGTTTTGGTTTTGACAAAGTTTTTATTCCAAAAGGATACATCAAAACCTACGCGCAAATGCCCGATTCATTAAAAAACAAAATATCGCATAGGGCAAAGGCATTAAAAAAAGTCAAAAAATATCTTACTTCTTAAATACAACCAGTTTATATCCACTAAAATTCCAAACCATTGAAAATCCTGTTGCGAAAACTTTGGCAACATTTGCCCAAAGTGTAGGTGACAAGCCAAAAGCAGGAGGAATTAATGTAGTAATTCCAACAACAACACCTGTATTTATCAGCAAACCGATTGCAGTTACAGCAACAAATACCACAAAGTTTCCTTTTTTGGAATCGGCGAAAACCCACTTTCTGTTCCAAAAATAGCTGTTAAGAATTGCCAGTGAAAAAGAAGGTATGTTAATAAGACCTAAACCCGTACCCTGAGTGTAGTTCGTTAAAAGTATCAGAAGATTCAAAACTCCAAAATCTATGGCCGTATTTAAAACACCGACAAGTCCGAATTTTGCAACCTGCCACAAAATTTTGATCTTTTTACCAAGAAAGTTCGCAACAAACATCCCCGCAATGGCAACAAGCGGAAAGACAACGAACAAACTCAGATAGGGAAAGGGAATTTTGGTTAACGATCCGGTGTTTATTAGCGTGGGAATCAAGAAAATACCGATCAAATACGAAGAAACAATTGATAAAACAATATCCTGAGTGGGCATTTTTACTCTTTAATATTAATGCTAATTGCAGCTTAATACAAACCGCAATATCTAATCTTCTTGTGCTTGGAGACTTTTAATAATTGTCGATGGTTCCAATAGCTACTCTGCCGGCTGTCTATACTGTTTTCTCCATTTTACTTACAAAAAGGATCAGTCTGCATAGGTTCAAAAACTGCCTTGTGGTCTCTAGTAGTTGGGTCAGATTCATTTCCGTCAATAACAATTCCTCCCCAAAACTCGTCAAGCCTGGCATTAGGGTCCTTTTCATCCTCAACTTCTTTATTCAGATACCCATTTACTATGGCTAGATCGCCATCTGTAGTATGGCCATCTCCATTGATATCGTTCTGAGAACTTGCGGGTAAAAGACACAGAGATTCCCGCATTACATCGATGTCATGTTGTGTTATTCTAAATTTACCATCCTCGCCTCGTTGTCCGTCCCTATCAAGTCCAGGCAGCCAATCTATTCCTTTTTGTCTGCGGGCATCAAAAAGATTAATAACACCATCGCCATTTTCGTCCACCAATTCAACATTAACAAACGGTACATTGTGAGGTTCAAAAACAGCTGGATCAATAGTCGGGGTAGGAGATTCTGAGCCTCCTTGTGCATTACAAGCTCCCGTGATTGCGGCGAAAAGTAAAAGAGGTACCAGAAACGGTACATGTTTGGTAACCTGCCAAAGCAGTTTACCTTTTTCGTTTTCCAACTTGCTTTCAGCTGGTTGGTTATTAGAATTTATGGATCGTTCTGTCATGATCAATTTATTTACTGACACCTTATATCGTTTCTGGATGCTTCTACATAATAATCTGAAATATCTATTTTACCGTCGCCACCAACTGGAAAAACGTCATAACGCCGGTCATAAAAAATGGGAGGAAGATACGTTCTAAAGGCTAAAATCTGGAGATCGAGTACATCTACTTGTCCGGAATCACTGTTATCAAAACGGCTGCATTTTCTGTACCACAAATAAGACCATGCATCGATTCTCCCAAAGCCATTGGTATCACGGGCAAGAAATTTATCGCACCTTAAATCATTTCTTCTATCAGGTGAAATTGGGGCAATGGTTTCACAAAGAGCAACTACTGCGCTTACATGGGGGGCAGCGAAAGAGGTCCCACTGTGACAAGCAGATGAGAAGCCACCAGCTCTCAAGACTTCTATGCAGTCTCCAGGCGCGAAAATATCTGCATCCTGCCTGCCGCTAGAACCCTCCCAAAGACTGTCGTCCTCTTTGGTTGCTCCAACAGAAACCACTGCTGGATGATTTCCTGGATAACAAGAATCATTTCTGCCGTCATTACCAGCTATTCCTACAATGACAATTCCGTGTTCGTTTCTAGCTTCTGTAAATGTGTCATTGCTAAGGTGTTCACTTGGGTCTGAGTAGCCAAAACACAGCGATATATTGATCACTCGAACATCTTGTTCCATAGCCCATTCTAGCGCCCTTCTAACTCCCAACTCACCAGCTACCCTGATAGGAATCAATTCAACTCGATGATTTAACCCTGCAATACCAATAAAATTATCAACAGTTGCACCGATGATTCCAGCTGTAGCGGTACCATGGTTTTCATCATTTCCACTTACGTTTTCATAATCTGGATCATCCTCATCAGTTACTTCAGCGTTTCTTCTTAGATTAGAAAGATTGAGTTGAAGATCATTATGGTCAACATCAAAACCCACATCTATGACGGCAACTTTCACTGGATTATCCCAGTTACCCCTTGTTTCCGTAAACCATGCCTCTTCGATTCTGATTTTTTTAGCACCCCACTGGTTTATCCAGCCAGGATCATTAGTTTGAGGTTTAGCTACGAAATTTTTAAAAACCTTATCGACCTCTGGCTCCGCCTCTATCTGTTGTTTCAATGTATCTATTGCTCCGTCTTTTATTTCAAGTTCATCGATATTATCTAATGAAGATTTGTAAGATAAATCGTATTTTGCAAGAAGAGCTTGTTTTGAGTCTAAATTAACCCCAGTCTTATATTTAACTAGTAAAGTATTGGCATCATACCCAAATGTAATTTCAGACGGATCGTCAACACCGAAAGAAGGAGCCGTAACTTCTTGGCCAAGATATGATTTGATAATATCAACGTCTGTTTCTGAATTAGCCCCGTCATTGTTAACATCAAAGCTTGCGTTATAAGAATTACCGTTTAGATCTTCAACGCTGTTTTTTTCTAATTGATAGTTGACCAAATCAATATCAGTCTGATCAACGACCTTATTTCCATTAACATCAACACAGACGGGACAGTTAGTAGTTTGTGGTGGCGTCAAAATTCTGGCATCGACTAGAGTTATAAATCCATCACCATCCTGGTCGGTGATGGGGCCTTCTGCAGTTGTGATTGTCGTAGGGCTTGGAGTAGGATCTTGCTCGACACTTTGTGCATTGCTGGCAACAGTTGCGGCGACAAATAGAAAAGGCGCATAAAATGGAAAACGCTTGGCAACCTTCCAAAGCAGTTTCCCTTTTCCACTTTCTGGTCTTTTTTCAACTTGTTCGTTAATAGGATGTATTCGTTCTGTCATGTTTTATTAATTTATTGGCATACTGCACCTGCCTTGATATCTGAACATACACATACTACCCTTCTTTGAAGAAAGCTAGTTTTGGCAGCTTCCGAGTGGATTTGTGCATACCCAAAATTCTCCTATTAGGCAGCTATTAAGATGACCTATATTATACTATAATAAGTCAATGTTCTTAGAATCTGGATTTTTCTAGCTCATCTAAAAGCACGTCTAGTTTTGCAGAAGCTACACATACATACTGATCAGCTCCGCCATAATAAATAAAAAGTTCATCACCCTTCAAAACTGCTCCGCAGGCAAAAACAGTACCGGGTCGAAGCCCATCATGTTCGTAATTTTCAATTGGTTCCAGTATCGGGTAGTTAAGTCTTGCAATTACATTCGAAGGATTGTCACCCTCAAGCAGAGCCGCGCCGAGTCTATATCTGCCATCATATTTAGAAAGACCATGATAAATTAGCAGCCACCCGTCGCGAGTCTTTATCGGCGGAGGACCGATACCGATTTTTTCGCTATCCCAACTATCCTCATTGGGTCCAAATAAAATGTCTCCCTGCAACCACCTGTTATTTTTAAAATCAAGATCATCAACGTAATCTATCCAAATAGAATTTTTAAGCCTATGTAAAAATACAAATTTACCTTTTATTTTCTCAGATAAAATGCAGGCATTTTTGTCGTTCACACCTGGAGGCGAAATTAATATGGGCGTACTCCAGTTCCAGTTATTTTTTACAAAATCGGTAGCTAAAATATTTGTTAGTGCAACTCTCGTTGGATTTACACCATCATAAGCGGTGTAACACATGTATATTTTGTCATCCAGCCTAGTTAGCCTCGGGTCTTCACAGCCGGAAAAACTATCTTCATATATCTTCTGTTCAAATTTTTCTCTTGGTTCATATATAGGCTCTGAAGATTTGTGTTCGATATGAACCCCATCAAGCGATGCTGCATAACCAATCACTGAAGTGTTATATCTTCCTTGTGCCCTGTAAAGTATATGAACCTTGTTTGCTTCATAAATTGCTGCAGGGTTAAGAGTATATCGTGATTCCCAACTGTGTTCGGGAATAGGTGTGATAATGGGATTATCACTGTATTTTTTAAAAATGGCGATTGTTTTAATCGTCTGCGGACTAACGTACTCTAGATGCCTTAGAGATTTTAATAAATCTTCTAAGTTGCAAGTTGCCAAACAGCAGTAGTTATCAGAAGCACCATAGTAAACGCCCAGCTCATCATTTTTAATTAGTGCTCCAGAAGGGAAGACCACATCAGGAATAAGCCCGCTTGTCTCATAATCAATTTCTGGGATCAGAAGGGGGGATGGGGATCTGCCGATTAACTTTAAAGGGTTATTAATATCAAGAAGGGCTGCTTCGATTGAAAAAATCTTATCGCTCGTAAAATAATCTTTTATATAACTATAGATAATTAGCCAACCGTCAGCAGTTTTAACAGGTGGAGCTCCCAGTTCGACGTGGTCGTCTAAAGTTCGCAGTGATGGCAAGATATTATCATCCAAACTTCTCTGCCATTTTTCCCAGTATGCACTGTCCCAAAGCTGCTCTAATTTGTCAAAATAGGCAACAGCGATTTTTGCAGGAGGTTTGTCAGTATCCACTGTTAAAATTGCAGCGTATTTTCCATTAATTTTGTCAGGAAATAGTGCCATTGCTTTTGCATTAAACGGGGTAACTAAGTGTCTTTCCTCAATTTTTTGAAAGTCGCGCGTTATGGCAACAGCTACTTTTATAGAATCAGAATTTGGTGGAAAAGTTGAAATTGCAGTGTAAAAAATAAGAAATTTATTATCAATTTTAGTGACTCTTGGATCTTCGCAACCGAATTTTTCCCACTGCTCTTGCGGCTTTATCAGTTGTTTGCGGGATGAAAAGTGGATTCCGTCGCTGCTTTTAGCATAACCGATTGTTGATAAAACTATGTTTTGGTTTTCTACTGTCGTATCTCGCTCGAGTGCCCGATATAAAAGATGATAATTGTTACCATCTTCAACAGGACAACCATTAAAAACTGCATCCTTTTCCCATTTGTTCTTAGTTGGTGAAAGGATCGGATTAGCAATAAACCTTTTAAGTTTAACCATCAACTAATTTATTTGGCTGATTGGATTTAAGTGGATAGGATGGTTAAGTTTTAATTCGCTTACAAACTTTTCAAGATTTGCTGTAGCACCGCAAACGTATGAATCCGATCCACCATAGTAAACAATTAATTTGCTGCTTATAACAACGGAACCACACGGATAAGCAACACCTGCTTTAGATCCGTCATTTTCGTACCATTTATCAGGTTCTAAAATCGGTTCGCGGGCTCTGTAAAGAATTCTGGTTGGGTCAGTTAAAGAAAGCAGCATAGCACCTATTTTGTACTTTGTGGGGTCTTGATTCCCCACAGCCTGATAAATCATTAACCAGCCATCGGGCGTCTTAATAGGTGGTGGACCAGCACCGACTTTTCGACTATCCCATCTGTTACGAACAGGTTCAATCCTAAATTCTCCCTTTAAAAAAGTCTTGCCGTCAAAATCGAGACTATCTACAAAGTCGACTAATATATCAGGATAAACCCTATGAAATATCACATATTTACCATTTACTTTTTCAGGCAGTATACAGGCGTTTTTATTTACCTCATTGGGTTTGGAAATTAAAACCGGCTTTTCCCATTGCCAGTCTTTATTGTGAAAGCTAACTTCATCAATAGAAGTTAGGGCAACTCGCGGGTGACTCCAGCCGTTATAGGCAACATATGTCATATAAAATTTATCATCAATTTTGGTGATCCTGGGGTCTTCAACTCCTCCATAAGCACCACCACCAGATGCAAATGGAGAGTATGTGCCATTTTTTTGCCCATAAGTACCAGACAGCTCAAATGGTTCTTTGGGAACATAAATGGGTTTGGGATGTCTGTCGTCAAAGTGAATTCCATCTGAACTGGAAGCATAGCCTAAGACCGAAACATCGTCCTCACCAATAGCGCGGTAAATAATGTGCACCCTGTTTTTCTCATGGACAGCAGCCGGGTTAAATGTTGCCTTAGATTCCCAGAAATTATGAACGAGAGGGGCAATAAGTGGATTCTGCTTCAGTTTTTTGATGATAACGAATGGGACATTTTGCTTTATCTTGACAGTCGTATCAATAAAAGGGTGGGTAATCACAAAAAGGCCGCGACCGGCAACATTCCAATAAGAAAGCAATTTGTTTTCAAGTTTGACTACACCCACAGGCGTAATTTTATATTTAGTCCACTCTGCGGAAGTTTCCCAAATCGGCTCGTCAAACTTTTCGAGAACGTCAAGCGGATTTCTGATATCTGTCAATATTGCCTTCAAAATATAGTGGCTATGTTTTTTTGAACTCCTATTTTCCCAGTAAAAAACTAAAATCCCCTGATGTGTTAAGAAACTGCTTGCAACAATTAAGCTCGACTTACCAAAAAATCCTTTTGGCTCAGAGTGCAGTTTCTCGTTGGCAACTTCCCAGTCAGCCAGGTTTTTAGAATATGCAAGGCGCAGAAAGTCACCGCCAAAATATAAAACATAATTATTTTGAATTTTGAAATTGGGAACTATGCTGCCTGCTTCGGTTATATGATCAATTGTCTTAATATGTTCGAAAATCTCCCTGTCACCACTCACAGAGCTAAAAAGATTTTTACTCGCACCTGTTTTTTGAAGATAACATGCAACATAGCGGTTTTCCCAAACGCTAACACTTACATTGCTGATTTCCTGATCGGCAAGTATTTTATTTTTAAATTTGATTTGTTTTTCCTCATTTTTAAATGTTAAGCCGTTCGTAGATGACTCAAGTTCAAAAAGAGTGTTTTTACCTGATTTTTTTAAAATTAAGTGGATTTTGCCACTGTCCTCAAAAACACCTACAGGTGCTTTGGTGCGACTACCCGATTGATGGTAGCTGTCCATGTTTTAATTTTTCTTATTCCCACGGTCAAAACAAGTTGAAAAAGTCGCCAATATAAGCGGCATTTTTGCAGACCGTTACTCTATTTCAATTATAAGCAGAAACAAGCCTAAAATACTATTGATCCATAATTAGAATAGTTTTTTTGCCATCTTTGGTATAAAATCTAAATCTCTGCTCAATATTATCCTTGCCAAAATAACTAGTGCTGCCGTTGTCGGCTTAGACAGTTCCTAGACCCGCAGTCGAATCATATTCGACGAGGACCGCAAGAAAATTTCTTAATTTTCTTATTACTGTTGAAGTTGATATCGCCTCTTCGGGCTTGCCGAGTTTCACAAAGGTAGGCCTGTTTTGCCAACGGCAATCCTGTTCGAATTTACTGTAACATTGTGAACTCAGCTCCTTGCAAATCGTCTAAAAATCGACTAATTATAATACAAAACTAGCAATTTATCGTGAATTTAACCCATCATATGGAATATATTCACTAATGCTTGACAAAATAAAGTGAATTATATACAATTACAGCATGTCAACCCAAGGGCCAATAAGAGAAAAAATAAAAAAATTAAAAAAAGAATATGATCTTTTAAAAGCTGGTAAAGGTTCTCTTCTTCAAATGATTGACGAGGCGGAGATACCTGAAAGTGTTTACAACTCAAACGCAATTGAAAATTCTACTTTAACCCTAAAAGAAACGGAAAAAATCCTTTTAGAATTGGAAGTTGCCAGAAATGTGTCTCTAAGAGAAGTTTTTGAAGCAAAAAATCTGGCGCGGGTTATGGAATACGTCAGGGTTAAACCATTTGAGGAGACAACACGGGAAGCAATCTTACTGCTTCACAGGATGTTAATTACTAATATTCGTGATGAAATTGCCGGACGTTTCAGAAAAGAAGATGAATACGTGAGGGTTGGCACTTACATAGCGCCGTCCCCTGAACACATAGAAAATACTATGATAGAAATATTAATCGAGTATTCGAGTGATCATGAAACCTACTTTGCTGACAAAATTGCTAAATTCCATCTTGATTTCGAAAATCTGCATCCATTTATGGATGGCAATGGGCGAATAGGAAGAGTGTTGATTAACTATCAGCTCTACCGATTAGGATTTCCCGGGGTAATCATTAGGGATAAAGAAAAAGAATACTACTATGACGCTTTTACAACTTACAGGGATAATAAAAATACCAAAATAATGGAAGTAATAGTTACAAAAGCACTCATGGAATCTTTACACAAAAGAATCGCTTACCTAACAGGGACAAAAATTATCGAACTTTCAAAATACGCAGCGAAAATTGGCAAACCACTACCAGGAGTCCTAAATGCCGCGAAACGTCAGACGATCGAAGCCTTTCGAGAAAAAGGGGTTTGGAAAATAGGAAGTGATGAAAAACACTAACCCCCTCAACGTGTTTTACAGTTGAGGCAACCTACTGATATAATTTCTTTCATTGCTCCAAATTAATCCTGCCCACATCAACTGCCATATATATGTTAGCCAAAATAACTAGTGCTGCTGTTGTTGGCTTAGACAGCGTCCCCATTACCGTTGAAGTGGATATCGCCTCTATGGGTTTGCCCAGTTTCACAATTGTCGGTCTTGGCGACAAAGCAATCGAAGAATCAAAAGAAAGGGTGAGATCTGCTCTTAGAAATTCCGGTGCCGACCTGCCGCCAAAAAGAATCACTGTTAATCTTGCCCCTGCCGATTTGCCTAAAGAAGGTCCTGCTTACGATTTGCCAATTGCTCTGGGGATTCTTTTTGCCTCTGAGCAACTAAAGAAGCAAGATATCAGCGACTCAATTTTTCTTGGTGAACTTTCTCTTGACGGTTCACTTCGCCGAATCTGGGGAATTTTACCCTGCACTATCATGGCCCGCGACAAAAAATTCAGAAATATTTTTGTTCCCAAAGACAATCTGGATGAGGCTAGGATCATCAACAAAATAAAAGTTTTTCCAGTTTCAAGTCTTAAACAGCTTTTTGAGCACTTTTCCCCAGCCGAGTCTGACTCGGCTGGGCGAGCAGCCAAGAAAATCATTCCGGCTAAAGCTAAAAAGCAGCAATTTAAAAGTATAGGTTCGGAAGAATACGATTTTGAAAATATCCGCGGCCAGGAAAATGCAAAGCGCGCATTAGAAATTGCAGCAGCCGGTGGGCACAATATTTTGATGAAAGGACCTCCGGGTGCCGGCAAAACCTTGATGGCCAGGTCCTTGGCGACAATCTTGCCGAAATTAAGCTTTGAAGAAAGTTTGGAAGTAACTAAAATCTATTCAGTTGCTAATTTACTCTCTGTAGATAATCCGATTATCACTTCAAGGCCGGTTCGCAGCCCCCACCATACAACCAGCCATATCGGTTTAATTGGGGGTGGTAATGTACCAAGACCGGGTGAAATTTCCTTAGCACACAGAGGCGTTTTATTTTTGGACGAATTTCCGGAATTTCCCAGACACGTTTTAGAAGCTCTCCGTCAGCCAATGGAGGACGGTCATGTGACTATTTCACGAGCGGCGGGTTCTGTTAAATATCCGGCCAGATTTAGTTTGGTTGCTGCTGCTAACCCTTGCCCCTGCGGGTTTTTTGGTGACGAGACCAGAAATTGCACTTGTAATCCGGGTGCCATTACCAGATACCAAAAAAGGATCTCAGGACCCATCTTGGATCGAATCGACATGCACATATCAGTCCCCGCGATTCCACCGGGTAAATTAACAGGCGAACACCAATCAGAATCCTCATCTATTATCCAAAAGCGCGTCCAAAAAGCCAGAGACCTTCAGCTTAAAAGATTTAAAGGTCTTAAAATTGCTTCAAATGCGGAGATGAATAACAAACAGTTAAAGCAGTTTTGTAATCTAGATCAGCAGTCAATATTACTTTTAAAACAAGCCATTTCTAAGCTTAACCTCTCCGCTCGCGCGTTCCACCGGGTTATAAAAATCGGAAGAACGATTGCTGATTTAGAAGGAACCGAAAAGATCAAATCTAACCATATCGCAGAATCACTTCAATACCGCCCTGCTATTGATAATTAAAGCGCTTCAAAATCCTGAGTGAAATCGCACATTCGGTTTTGACTCAGTGCGACCCTGAGTTCTATCGAACGGGTCGAAGGATCGCAGAGGCACTACAGTACCGTCCTCAGGTCTATAGTTAGAAACATCAATTTGCAATATCGCACAAAACCTATTTTTAAGATAAATTTGACCTTAATAGCACTCCTTGATATGCTTAGCTTCGTAATTAGCAGACTAATTAATATGTCTGCTTAACTTTGAAAATATTTTTGATTAGATCAAATTTGAATTCACTTCTTATTTAAGCAGTCTTATTTCTTCAGTATTACTGCATATTTACTAAAATTAGAATATGAAAATTGCATTTATCGCATCATTTGTACCACGCAAATGTGGCATCGCAACGTACACGAGAGATCTTTCTTTAGAAATACACAAAAAACGTATTCCTATCTCAATTTTTGCAATGGAAAATCCTATGATTCCTACTGTATATTCTCCTCCGACAGTAAAGACAATTCAACAAGAAAAAATCGCTGATTACCAAAAAGTTGCAAAACTTCTAAATTTTAGCTCTATTGACATTGTGCACTTGCAGCACGAGTTTGGTCTCTTTGGAGGAGCAGACGGTAAATATATATTAGAACTTGCGCGAGCGCTTAAAAAACCACTCATAGTCACCTTCCATACAGTACTATTAACCCCAACGGAGCATCAGAAATACATTATTCAAGAGCTGGCACGGTTGGCAAGAAACGTGATTATTATGGATGAAGTAGCAAAAAACCGGTTGGAACAAGTATACGGACTTAACCCCAGCGATAGCACTTTTATACTGCACGGCGCGCCAATTGTTACTATGAGAAAAGATAAGGCGAAAAAAATTATTAGATTTTCTCATGCATTTGTTTTACTTGCGAACAATTTACTCAGTAGGAATAAGGGTATTGAATATGCAATCGAAGCAGTAGAGAAAGCTGTGCAAGAGATACCAAGCTTAGTATTTCTTATAGTAGGAGAAACACATCCTCTTGTCAAAAAAACTGAAGGTGAATCATACAGAGAAAAGCTAGTGGGGCTTGTTAAAAAATTGCACCTTGAAAAGCATGTTATCTTTATAAACAAATATTTACCACTTGAGGAGTTGAAAATATATCTGGCTGCCGCTGATGTATATATTACTCCTTACCTTGATCCTCAACAAATTACATCAGGTACGCTTTCGTATGCAATTGGTGCTGGAAAAGCGTGCATCTCAACTGAGTTCATATATGCAAAAGATATGCTCGCAAAGGGCAGGGGTATGCTTGTACCTTTCCATGATAGCAATGCAATTGCAAAGGATCTTATTGCATTGCATAAAAATCCAAAAAACCTTAAAAAATTAGAAACAAATGTTAGTAGCTTACGAAAGGATATGAGCTGGTCACGCGTTGCCAAGAAGCATATCCTGCTCTATTCTAAAGTTCTACAATTAAATGATACTCAAAAAGTAGCTAAAAAATTTATCCTTACACCTCTTGATGTTTCATACCTCTCTCATTTGACTGATGCTGTCGGTGTGATTCAGCATACACATCACATCATTCCAGATAGAAAATTTGGATATAGTACCGACGATAATGCACGGGCACTCATTGTAGTGTCGCAATTATATAAACAACATAAAACAGACGACATTTTAAAACTTATCAAACTTTATGTGACTTTTTTAAAATTTGCTCAAGGTGCAAACGGCAAATTTCATACATTTCTCAATTTCAACCGAAGCTGGGACGACACAACCGATGTTACCGATCCATATGGAAAAGCCATGTGGGCATTAGGCTTTAAT
>Ga0075635_104_pt1 | contig 34765 bp, 39 predicted proteins | sample RifGroA1_FD_68387 | JGI IMG/M metagenome (GOLD analysis project Ga0075635, IMG submission 68387) | Microgenomates (Curtissbacteria) bacterium GW2011_GWA1_41_11
AGCCTATGTAAATTTTAATTATGATACTCTTTTTGAAAAAGCATATAGCGCTGTCTTTCATAAGAATTTTACAAATTTAGACGATTACATTAACGAAAATATAATCAAGCCACACGGTTCGATTAATTGGATATTAAACAAAAGAAAAACGGATCAAGAAGTACCATCGAGTCGAGATACTCGATTAAAAATTGATTTGTCTATGCGTAATTTTTACATAAATGGGAAGATATCTATGGAAAACTCACAATTTCTGGACCCGAATCTAGAGTATTTACGTGATAATGATATAGCACGAGCTTGGGAGAGTTTAAGTTTGGGTATCATGTATCCATTGATTTTTTTACCGATATCAAAGAAGGATTTTACCCACATTGAGACCTTTAGTGAAAAAGTCATTGAAAAAGGGCGAGAAATTATGGGAAGGGCAGACGAGATATATATTATTGGCTATCGCGCAAGGGACTATGTTATAAGAGATTTAATAATGTATGCGCCAAGTGGTTGTGTACTAAATGTGATTTCTGAGTCTCATGCAAAAGAGATTTCAGAGTATGTCCTCAGTTGGGCAGGGCAGCTAAAACGAGGTACCAGCCTTAATGGTGGTTTTTCAGCATTTATTGCTGCTCCTTTTACACAATAATTTTTCACCCGCGGGGGTTTTGGATTTTTTAGGATTTTAAATTCTTTTAACTGAAGCGCAGGTCGAGTTTTAGGTTGAGGGTTTGGGCTATCCGCTTTAGAAGCGATAGGGAAGGGTTTGCCTGCATTGTTTCGATCCGGCTGATAATCGCTTGCGTGGTCCCCACTTTTTTTGCAAGATCCCTTTGGGACATTTTTTGTTTAAGCCTCTTTCCGATAAGTTGTCTTGCCAGCTGATATTCCGGTTCGGATTCTTCCCAGGCTTTTTTGAATTCCGGGTCTTTAAGCCTTTTTTTAAGATCCTCTTCAAATGTGTACATTTTCATAAAGCAATGATATCATAAAAGGTATCAAATTATCAACTCCTGCTTTTGTATTCTTTTAGGCGCAAAAGTGCTTTTTCTATTTCTCTTGTAGGCGTTTTTTGGCTTTTTTTGATAAACCCATGAAGAAGTAATACAGTATCTTTTAGCAAAATGGCATAAATGACCCTAATGTTGTCTTGGCCCAAGATTCTAATTTCCCAAAGCGGAGAACCAGTTAATTTTTTAGTATGTATGGTAACTGCTTCAAGCCCATATTCGTGAATATATTTTATGATTCTAAGTATTTTTGACTGTTGCTTAGCAGAAAGGGTGTCTAAGAAATCGCTAACCGGGTTTTGGTTGGTAGGTGAGGTGTAATAAACAACTCTATGCTTTTTAGGCATTTGGGATGATTATAACAATAAGTTTTTGAATTTTTCTCCCGCGGGGTTTTGCGGTTTTGAGTTTGCGGTTTAGTCCGATAATCTTTTTTTAAACCAATCCAGATATATTTTTTCTACTTTGTCGCGGAATGGGCCTGCTTTGATGCTGTGCGGTGCATCTTTCATGAAAACATAAGTTAATTTCGTTTTATCTTTTACCGCATTTTTATAATTTTCGGTAGTTTGGTGGGGGACAAATTCATCAAATTCCGACTCGATTACCAGAACGTTTCCTTTAAAATTATTGACGGCTGAGAGGGCATAAGTTTCGCTTGGATTTTTTGCTTTTTTTCTCCAGGCCATGATTTCCGGGATTTCGGATCCGCCTGCTTTTTCCCTTGGGATTTTGAAAGTGTCATTAGCATAATCTGCGGCAACTCTTAGGAGGAGATTTTTGACAGGGCGTTTTGATGTTAAATATGCAGCGCGGTAACCGCCGAAACTGGAACCGACGACAGAAATGTTTTTGGGATCAACGCTTTTTAAACTGGCGAGAAAATCAAAGACTTGCTGGTCGTCTCTGGTGAAATCTTCCATTGTTGCCGTTTTGATGTTGCCTTCACTTTCGCCGTGGCCGCGTGAATCAAAAAGCAAACAAATGAATCCGAGCCTGGAAAGACTCTCGGCATATTGGTAACTGTTTTCTTTGTGGCCTGTCCAGCCCTGGATTATAAGAATTGCCGGATTTTCTGTTTTTTTAATTTGAGGATAAAATATTGCGCCTTTTAGTTTTAAACCGTTTACTTTTATTTCGACTGATTCCATGATGGATATTATATCAACTATAATTTCTCTCCCGCGGATTTTTGGGATTTAGGCCTGCTGCAGGCCGATGGAATCGATTCTGGGGAAATTTATTTTTATGATTTCATGGAATTTGTCGGCTAACTTACCTGAGTATTTTCCGTAGCCTCCGCCTTCGGTTGTGCTGCAAAGACGGTTTTCGTAAATCCTGATAACATCCAGTACTTCCTGGCCTTTGGCGTTGAATTCCGCCTGATATTTTTTGGTGTCTTGCATGTATTTGAGGTGAATCTCGCCGAAATCGTCAAAAAGCTTTCGGTTTTCGTCCATCATCAATTTAAAATACTCTTTATATTTGGGCACAATTATTTTTTACCATGAATTGGGATTTAGTGTAAATTATTTGATTTCGAAGAGTTTGTTTTTGGATTTGGCGCCGGAGATTAAATCTACTTGAGATTTTTTGACTTTGAAATATTGGGCGAGGGCTTCTGCGACTGCGCGGTTTGCTTTGCCTTCAAGGGGCGGCGCATTTACATAAACGTGCAGAGTGCCTAATAAGTCTTTTTCTATTCTCGGCCGTTTGGCATTGGGGTGGGCGATTATTGTGACTTTCATAACATTTCCTAATTACTGCCTGCTTGAGCCTGAGCGGGAATTTTGTAATACAGATTTTCGTAATCCTTCCATTGCTGTTTGGAAATTTTATCAATTTGCGATGTGAGGATATATGCGTTTGTTTTGTTGCCGTTGCCCCTTTGTATTTGTGTGTACTTTTTATTTAAATAAGGCGTGAGTAAATTGAAATATAAACCTCCCGGAGGGAAATATATAAATGTTGGGGGCGTATTTTCCATTAAATTTACCAAACGTTTCGTAGACTCTTCGGATTGGAATGACCAGTCTAAATAGGCGTTTTGCCAACCCGCAGTTGGAATACCGGAAAATATATTCAGCAAACCTTCCAGTTGTCCGACTAATAGTTTGTCGCCTTCAAGTTTAATTATATTCAGGGCAAAGCCGAGAGATTCGATATCCCCATACTGGATAAAATGTTCATTTGTTTTATCTACGTCTTCCCTCCACCAGGTTGTATTAAAAAATAGAGAAGTAGTAAGCAGCAATGCCCCAAAAAATAAAAGTGCTATTTTTTTAGCGGGCTCTTTTTTAAACAAACTTACGGAGTTTTTAAAAAGAATTATGGCTGCTATTGTGAGCGCGCCAAGCATCGGTAGTATGTGAAAGGCGGTATAAAAGGCGATATCAATTCTGGTAATTCTCAGGTTTAGTAAAACAAATAGAAGATATATGAGTGCAAATTTAAATATAAAGGGAAGTCTACTTTTTATATTTGGCAGGGTAGATATGATTGCGGTTGTTATTATTGCGGTTAGGATAAGTAAATATTTTCCAATTGGGCCACTTGGGTTTACAATGCTTTGGAAGGGGTAGGCAAGAACCAAAAGATATGTATTCCAGCTTTTTGTTTCGGTGTCTTGCGGAATAAAGTACCTTATGTTGTCCATGATTGTGTAGTGATACCAACCTCCGGGGCTTATTAACATAAATAAAAGTATGGTGGGGAGAATAATCGAAGCTATAAGCAAAAACCGCATTTCCTTTTTGAGCCGGTAAAAATAGATGATGTTTATCACCAGTAAAAACGGCCATGCAGGTAGCAGGCTAAATGCGACCCAAAACGTACCCAGACCAAAGAGGATAACTTCTAAATTTTTGCAAATACTTGAAAATTTTGGTTGTTTATTGAGAAGACGTGCGGTAACGGTTGCGGCAAGAAACATTACGGGATAAAGCGCAAGGCTTTCTGCAAGCAGGTGATAACCAAATAAGTAAAACTTAACGGTTTCTATGAGAATTACTGCAGTTAAACCTACCAGACGGAATTTAAGCACTAAAACTAACGCCCCTAAGAAAGAAATTAAAAGCATGTATTGCCTTAACCTCTCTATCAACATAAACGGGTTTTGGTATTTTGTGATTTTGAAAAATACTGCCGAGGTTAGAATCGGCAGGGGTTGATGGTTGGTGGTTATGTCTTTATATAATTTGCTGTTGTAATTGGTCATCATCCATGCAGGTGTCAGGTGTTCGGATTCGTCACCGAAGCGGAAGGACTGGGTATTTTTTTGAAAATTTTTGTATTGCAGGGCGAAAAACAGAAAAAGGATTGCAAGAAGGATTAAAGTTTCTTTTTTTGGCACGGATTAATTTTATCAGAAAAAAATTTTCGGCAGATTATTTTATGGTGCTTGGCCGCTTGAGTTAGGGATGGGCGATAACCGCAATTTTCATCTTAAAAGCCTTTCTTTTCCGTGTTCGTTTTCCAGCTCAAGTGCTCTTATTCTACCAACCTCTTCCGGCGTCGCTAACCTTGCCAAGTTGTCGAGGTCAATTATTTTGGAAAGTCTTTCTATAGATTGCGGCATGTAGATATCCAGATGCATTTTTGTATTAACGTCCGGCTTTGGGCTTTTGAAATGATGGATAAATGAAAAAGGGTTGTCAAACACGGGTTCATCACCATTTTTTACGGCCATTGCCAGCCGGTTTGTCCCAAGAGCTTCCTGATAACCAAATCGAAGCATGGCGCGGGCTATAGCAATCCCGCTTTGGTCCAGGCCGGAATATTTTTGCAGATACATTTCCAGGTCACGGCCGTTGTAGCTTCCGCGCTCACCATAGTCGAAAATATCTTCGTGGGTTAAACCTTTATAGTCGATCGGGATAAGCTGAATGGGTCTTCCGGTGATTCTGCCTATGTTTTGGTCATGGGCGGCGTAGATTTTTATGACCCTTTCGGTTTCTATCCTTATACTTGCCAATTTTCGAAGTAATCGGGGTTGTGACCAGTCGGAAGGGTATAAAAACACGTGGGTTTAGGCTGCAACCTCGTCGGTTCTGATATTAAAGCCGTTTGAGTCGACTACCAGGGTTTGTACGCTATAGGCAAAGGGTCTTTTTCTGACAGCGCCAATATCAAAATGCTCATTTTTGGTTATTGCACTTCCTAAAACTAAACAATCATCGGGTTGTGCTGGGACAAAATCTTTTGCCGTCCAGATTTTTCGGTCGCCGCCTAAGGTTTCCAAGTCACTTGCTTTGTTGGCGTGTGAAATATACCTAAGCTGACAAGTTGCGCCAATGGCGCGGGCTGCGACAGCCGCAATCGATCCTTCTTCCGCACCGCCGCGGCCCATGACTATTATCGGTTTTTCGGGGTCGGAGTTGATGGCTCTAAGGCTCCAGGCAAAATCGCCTGCGGAAAATGTTTCAACTTTTGCGCCAAAATCATGAGCTTTTTGGGTTATTGTCACGTTTGCGGGGCGAGTCTCAGGATCCATGATTGCAACTGTAATATCACTCGGCCTTATTTGGGCCGCTCTTGTAATTGATCTGAGATTGTCGATTGTGGGCCTGTCTATAGAAATAGACTTTTCAAAAGCTGCAGGTGCAAAAAGCTTTTGAAAGTAATTAATTTTTCTGCCTTCATCTTCAGGAATTGGTGTAATTCCGCCGACGGGAGCAACAGCCATAATTGACCAGGCGTTCGGTCTTCCATGAGTTGCCGCCGTTGTACCCTCGACTACGTCCACTACAAAGCAGACCATTTTTTCTCCGCTCCCATAGGTGCCGATAGCAAGATCCATGATTATTCCCGCCTTGCCTTCCTGCGCTTCCTTTGCGCCTTCAGCGTCAATACCGATAAATAGAAAGGGTGCTGATTCTAGTGAGCGAATAAAGAATTTTGTTGCATCGTTGTCGATAATTTCTTCCCTGCGGAATTTTTCTTCGGGCGGCAAATTAGTTTGTTCCGGTTCTGAACCAACTAAAACAAAAATGTTATTGTGGGCGCTAATTGCTGCGGCTTGAACGGCACGAAGAGAGTGGGCGACTACTAATTCTCTTTCCGGGTAAAGTTCCGTTCTTGGGATGAGAATATCCGGAGGTTTTACCCCTTGGCCTGTGCGTTGTTCTAACGCCATAATGGCGGATTATAGTACCAGCTTTTGCAAAAAGTAAAGGACTAAATTTTGTAGCTGCTTTTTTGGCTGAAGTTTTCTTGGGCAAGCTCGACAAGTTTGGTAAGCAGTTTTTGATAAGGGAGCCCTGATGCTTCCCAGAGTTTTGGGAACATGGAAATCGGGGTAAAGCCCGGCATAGTGTTTATTTCGCTTATGACAAATTTACCGGTTTTTTTGGAAAGCAGAAAATCGGCGCGAGCAAGGCCGTGGAGGTTTAATGCCTTGTAGGCACTTTCAGCTGTATTTTTGATCAGTGTTGACGTTTTCTTGTCGATTTTGGCGGGGATTATAGCCTTGGAGTTCGGGTTATTATATTTGGCGTCATAATCATAGAATTCATTGGCGGGGATTATTTCTCCGCAGATACTGGATTGGACAATGTTGTTTCCCAGAAGAGAGACTTCTATTTCGCGGGCATCTTTTACACCTTCCTCGATTATTACTTTGTATCCATACATAAAGGCAACGCTTATTGCTTTTTCTAAGGCGGATTGGGTTTTTGCTTTTGAGATTCCGATACTTGAGCCAAGATTAGCCGGTTTAACAAATAGAGGAAAATTGAGATTTGAGATTCCCTTTAAGATTAGTTTTTTATTTTTTTGCCAAGCGGTTTTTGTTATTGATTTGAACTTTACTACAGGTAGACCGTGTTCTTTCCAGATTGTTTTGGAAAATTCCTTGTCCATTCCAAGAACTGATTGGGCTACCCCGCAGCCGACGTATGGCATATTTAGCATTTCAAACAATCCCTGGAGGGTACCATCTTCGCCATATGTGCCGTGAAGGACAGGGAAAGCTATATCTGCCTTTTTAAGGCATTCTTCGGCCGTCTGTTGTTTGCCATTTTTAAACCAGGCGCCTTTTTTGTCTATAAAAATTTCGTGGATCTTAAATTTTTTGCGGTCGAGGTTTTTGGCGATACTTTTTCCTGAGACAGTGGAGACTTCGTGTTCTGCCGATTTTCCGCCATATATTACCGCTACTTTTGTTTGCATGAGTTTTGGGTTTTTGAATTATAGCAAAATGAAAAAATTAAACCCTTTTTTTAAGAAAGTAGTATGCCCACGATGCAACTTCGACTGATGCAAAAATAAAAATGTAAACACTCCAGACGCTTATTCTTTGCAGGCCCGTGTGCAAAACCAAAAGCCATAAAACAAGATAAATTAAACGATGAAGGTATTTCCACCATTTCCCGAGTCTTTTTTTGGACGTATCATTCGAAGTTAAAAACATTAAAAACAAAAGAAACAGTGCGCTCATGCCCATTACTACAAACAGTTCAAGAGGCACTTTGAATGGGTTAAAGCCTGAGATATACAGAAAACCCCGGACAATAATAAAATGGGTAAACGCAATGAGGAATGCAACTATTCCAAGCTGTCTTCTGAATAGTGTAATTATTCTGGTTAGCTTAATTTCAATTCTAAATCTACCTAAAATTCCGGGCAAAACTACAATCCCCAAAAGCAAAAGTGCGATTTTGCCGGAACCCACCCCCGTTTTATAAATAAAGCCCTCAAGATTACCATTACTAAAATTTTCGTAAGCTGCAAAAACCCAGAAAATTGCAATTGCCAGATAAAGGTATTTAAACAAGTCAACAATTTTTATTCGTCTTCCGGCAAACCATTTGAAAATTTTTGTTTGCAAATCTTGGTCCATATATAGATTTTAACAAAACTGAAAATTATGCTTGCTAAAACTAACTATAGTGATAGAGTTAAATCATTCGTTAATTTGATGAGTTTAGCTGGTTTGTTGAGACTTGTTTTGCATTACAGCAAGCTTGAGGATTTTGGCGGGTCGACTTCCAGTTTGGATTCGAGAATTTTTATTTTGTTGACAACAAAAAAGCGCTGTTTTTTGGAAATGATCTTTGCTTTTTGGAGTTTTTCTATTTCCAAACTTGCAGTTTCCCGGGTTAGGCCGGCAAGAGTTGCGATTAAGCGATGCGTAAGAGGAGCCTGTATGACTATCTGGTTGTTTTTTCCGTTTTTGCCAAAACGCTTAGCAAGCATTATAAAAATTGCAGCTATCTTAGAATCTGCTTTTCCGAGTAAAAGCGTTTGTGTTGTGGCGATTGATGCCTCCAGGCCAATCATTGTACGTTTGTTCAATTTATAAAGCAGGTCGGGCTGGCTTTTGATGAATTCTAGTATGGTTTCTTTTGGAGCTTTTAGAGTTTCAAGTTCTGTAAGCGCCTCAAAAAAATAGCTATTTTCAATTTCCGAAAGGGCCCACATCATAAAAAGATAGGAACCTGGTTTTAAAATGTTAAAAGTTATCTCTTGCCCGGAAGCGGATATGGAATAAAGCCTTGCTAAGCCCTTTTTAATGTAATAGATACCTGTGGGATCTTCGCCAGGCCTAAGAATTGTCTCGCCTTTTTTGAAAGTGACGCCCCTTCCAGCTTTTGCGAAAAATTTTAAGTCAAGATCTTTTTCTGCAGGACGCAATCTGAAAAGATTATATCAGATATATGTGTGGTTTGTAATTTTTATAACAATAATTCGGTTAGTTTGGTTACTGAATAAATTATTTTCATATTGTAAAAAATACCCGGTAATAAGAGCAGTTGGGAAAAGTTTTAGAAGGAGGTTTATGGATTATTGGCTAGTTGAATATTTAAGAGGACCGCCCTGAATTGATGTAAATATGTTGTTTGCGATTTTGTAAAAAGGAGATGAAAATATATGAAAATTCTAGTAGAACAATTAAATATAGAAAAGTTCCTTAGGGGGCTATCGATGAAAGCAAAAATTTATTGGCGATTTCTAGGCAGCGTGTAGAGCAGGAACCATTTTCTTATTAATTTTCTTGCACCCTTCTTTTTGTTAAACTATCCATTATGTCTTTGAAAGTTGGAATAGTTGGGCCATAAACCGACATTCTAATCTGAGGCTGCTTCCTTTTGAACTTAAGATTAGACTGCCGAAATTGAAAAAAGATCGTATAATTTTTGACAGAGATGTGTTAGGGAAAATTGTAAAGAGCAAAGTGCCGTGGAGAAGAGTTTATAGATAGAATGTCTGAGAACCAGTTTTGCTAAATCTCGTGAAAAGGACTAATATTTTATCAATGTCCTAGCCAACCCATCAAAAATAAAGATGAGATTTATATGAAGATGAAAATGTTCATTAATCTTATTAAGATTTTGGTTTTGGCCGTTCCAGCAGGCTTTGCCTATCTTGGAATTAAATACAGCGACTCTTTTTATTATCTGCTCTCTTTTATTTCTTTAGTTTTTTGGTTCTTTGTCTTAAAGCCAGGTGTATTTTCGAATAAGAAACTCTCAGTTCCTAAAATCAAGGCACCATTTCTTAATATAAATGTTCCCAAAATCCATGAACCAGAAATCATCGAATGGTTTGAGGAAAAGGCTCTTGGTAAGAAATTTTCCAAAAGAATTCACCTACCACTAATTGCAATATTTTTATTTTCTCAACTCGCTTTTCTGTACCTTGGGGTTTTTGAGTTACCGTTGACTTCTGATGGCAACATCATAATAGCTTATTTTAAGGCTCAATTAGACCAGATTCTAGTTTCTTGGCCTTATTTCTTGGTAGGTATTTTGTTCGCCGTTATAGTTTTGGTTATTTATGGATTGAAAAGAAAGCTAATTGTGATAACTAAACCCAGACACTTTGTGAACACATGGATCAAATCTCTTGCAGTCGTTTTGGTTGTTCTTGCTCTAAGCTTAGGACTCTCTTTCCTGAGTCTATATGCAGTAGCTGTTGCACATGCGAATTCTGTTAAATCTACAGATGTAATCTCGGGCGAGAAAGATGTACTTCAAAAACTAAAAAACAGTAGTAAAGCACCCAAGATAGTTGGAGTAGAGAAGGGGTTAAAAAGGACCTTAATTTCTATAAGTCTTAAGAGGAATTCTAGTTTGGGGAAATTTTACTCCGAGAAGCTGATCGATACTTTGCCCGATAATTTTTTGTTTATTAAGACTCCAACCGAGGCGCTCATAATGTACGGTGATAATTTGTTGATTACGGAGCTGAAAAAGAGTGAGATCGAAGCGGTAAGCCCCACTGTTACAAAGCTCCTAGTTAAGCAGCAGCTTGAACCCCGATATATAAAGGATGAGCCTGAAGTTAAAGTACTCAGCAGGCAGGAATATTTAAAATATCGTGACGATCAAATTAATAAACAATTAGAAGAAGTTGATGGAATTTTAGCTGAAATACAAAAGAATATAAATATTGCATATTCAAATATTCAAATAGATAAAAATAACATCGCGGAGGCACAAAACCTACTTGCTTCAGCTCCCGAGAAGAGGGATGCAGATTATAATTATTGTAAAACAGCAGGCTACTCGTCGTTTTATTTTGGAACATTTTATCGTTATTACACCGATGCTGAATGCGAGGCTAAGAGACAGGAATGGGACAATTACTTAGCTGAATTAGAAGCAAGTATTAGGCAAAATCAAGCAAATTTAGGCTACGATCAAGGTCAGTTGGCTCAGTATCAAGAATATAAAAAAATATTTGAGGATTTCCGTCCCTATGTTGAAGCACAAAAAGGCTCTACCCCAGACGAGCTCGGGTTATTTGAGCCTGAACGGTCAGTCAAGGTTGTTCTTGAGTCGACTAATAACAAAGCAGTGGGAGATTATTTTGCAACGTTAGTCCATGAGTATTTGCACTATACAAGCTATGTTTCTGAGGAGCGTCAGTTTACGCACCGTTTTTTCGAAGAGGCATTAACCGAATATTTCTCGAGAAAAATTATAAAGGATCAGCTCGGACTTGAAACCGGGCTTGGATACCCAATTCAAGTTAAAGTAATTGAAGAGATTTCAAAAAAAATTTCTGAGAATAAACTTCGAGATATTTATTTTAATAAAGACGAATCAACACTTGTCGCATTGTTAAACGAAGCGTATGGAAGTAAGTTTTATACCGATAGTGAATTTCATTTTCAAGCCCTATCTTACTTGGGTGGAAAAGACGCACTAAAAGCAGCGAATAATATAATGTTTAAAATAGGTGGGCAGGAGTTAAAAGAAGAGGATCTCTATAGTACCTTTAGCGAGTTAAAATAGTTACTTTGGGGTTTTGAAGACAAATGTTTTGCTGTCTTCCTTATCCGTGCATTCAAAGGTAATTTCCTTATCATTGTTGGTAAATTTAATCACACTCTTATCAAATTTACGGTCGACATCATCAGTTTTGGGTGCGACTTGTGAGAGCTGAATCAATAGTTCGTCAAAGTTTGTAGCCTCAGGGTACTTGCCTGTAATGAGATTATAAAATTGTGATTTATACGCATAAAGCTGACAGAGAACCAAGTCTTCCTTCCATTTGCTTATTTTTGGTAGTGCGGGATAAGAACCTAAATCCTCTTCTTGAAAGGTGTTAATTGCATTTACTTTATTTGTGACAGTCTCAATAGTGTTTTTTGCCAAATCTTTTTTCCGGTCGTCGCCTTCTTCAATAAATTTGTCGAAATCAATGTTTAAGTTCGCAGCCGTTTCCTGAATTCGCGAATATTTATAACCCGCGGATTCTAAGTCGCCAGCTACAAAATCTTTTACTACAGCATAGTACGATCCGAAATAATCCTTATATTTTTTTAAGCTTTCATAACCATAAGGATATAATTTTTTTATCTGATCTTCTTCTTTGAATTTAAAGTCGCTTCTTCCATATTTTTCAAGTGAAGCAATATCTATAAAATTTTCCGCATAATAATCATTACCTGTTTTTTGAGCCCTTTCGTCATAATCAGTTAAAGCAATATTATCTTTAAAAATTGTGATCAGTTGGCTAAACATAGTATCTGCGACGTAAGAGTCTTTTGCTGAGTTTAGCTCATTGTCGTAATAACGATTTTGATTATCAAGAAGTTGTTTTGCAATGCTTCCTCGTTTTCCAACTAATAAATTTGTTCGGAAAGAAAGCTTTTCGTATTTTTGTTTGTTTGATTCAAGTGTTTTAATATAATTTTCTTCATTATTCAGAGTTTGACTGGCTAGCCCTTCTAGTTCTACAAATAGTTTTAACTTCTCTTCGTTGGATGTTTTCTCATCAGTTAAGATTTTCGAGAAAAGCTCGTAAGCTTTTTCCGATAACTTTCCATGTTCTTCTATTAGACCTATTTCTTGTCTTTCAGTACTTGCTAGGAGATCTGAAATTGATCTCAAGCTTGTGTATTCTAGGTATTTGTAGCAGACTCCGAACAATATTAAGGCTATGAGTCCTATTAAGATAATATTTCTGATATCGCTAAATAGCTTCATTTTATGAGGCAGGTGCGAATTATGACTTGTTTTATATTTCTAAGTCAACTTTCCACTATTTTGGGGTACTTTGTATAATAGCTTTATTGTAAAATATATGAACTGCGCGCTGCTTTTTGCTCGGGCTTTTTTAAATATCTTTCCTATCAAATTGTTATAATCCAGAAATGGTCCAATGTGGAATAGTAGGTTTGCCGAATGTGGGGAAGTCGACGCTTTTTAACGCACTTTTGAAGAAGCAGGTAGCAAACGCCCAAAATTATCCATTTACAACAATTGAGCCGAATGTGGGGGTTGTGGAAGTTCCTGACGCGCGGCTGGAGAAGCTTAAGGAAGTTATAGATAAATCGGAAGGATTATCACCCAGTTTTAAAATTATTCCTGCAGTTGTTCAATTTGTGGATATTGCCGGGCTCGTAAAAGGCGCCCATAAAGGCGAAGGATTGGGAAACAAGTTTTTGTCGCATATCCGTGAAGTAGACGCTATTGTTTTTGTTGTGCGGGATTTTAAAAACAAAGAGATTATAGATACGGGTGAAAGTCCAGATAAGGATTTGGAAATTTTAAAGTCCGAGTTACTTTTAAAAGATTTGGAAACGGTAGAGAAAAGAATTGACACTTTAGGCCGGGAGCTTAAGCCACTTACTCCGGCTGACCCGAAGCACGGACTTTTAAATTTGGTTAACAGGGTAAAAACAGTAATTGAGCAAGGCAGGTGGGTTAGTGATGAATTTGATGATGAAGAGCTAGGGAAAATCTACGATCTGCAACTTCTTTCTTCCAAAAAAACGCTGATAGTTGCCAATAGCGATGAAGGTAATTTGAATGAAGAGCCACCAATTAAAGGGGCAATCAGGATTTGCGCAAAACTTGAAGAGGAATTAGGGGGGCTTCTGCCAGATGAGCAGGAAGAGTATTTAAGGGAGCTTGGAATAAAAGAACCCGGTCTTAATGTTTTGATAAAAAAGGCGCATGGCGTTTTGGGACTGGCGACTTTTTTGACGGCCGGGCCAAAAGAGGTGAGGGCATGGACAATAAAGCAGGGAAGTTTGGCGCCAGTTGCGGCTGGGGTGATCCACACTGATTTTGAGCGAGGATTTATTGCAGCGGATGTTGTGCCTTATGACAAATTTGTAGAGGCGGGTGGATGGAAGGCTGCTAAAGAAAAGGGATTTGTAAGGACAATTGGCAAAGCGGAAGTTATGCCTGCGGACTCGGTAGTGGAATTTAAATTTAGTGTGTAGTAGTTGTCCCACAAAATTTACTTCAAGTCTTTTCAGTGCTATTCGCACACGACTTGAAGAGCATTTTTGTGGGACTGCGCTAACGCTTGAGTTTAAATTTAGTGTTTGATTGTTTTGTCCTAACGTGCTAATGTTGAATTAAGGTGGATAACCAGCCTGCCCAATCTCCTCAGCCAGCTTTGAAAATTCAGACGGTTAATGAAGTCCCGCAGTTTGGGATGTGGATAGGCTTTTTTTATATCCTTTATTTTGTTGCCCTGTATGTTTGGGCGACATCGTTTGGAAATATAATGCATGAGGTAGTAAACCGGTATATACCTGCTGCTTTAGAAAGTGAAGAAGCAAGGCGGGGGTATTCGTATTTTGGTGCGGATTCAATAATAAGGTGGTCGCTTGCTTCGATGTTAGTATTCTTCCCAATTTTTGCAACTATCCATTTATATATAAGCCGTTTAGGTATGACCCGGCCGGAAACGGTAAATATAAGGGTGAGAAAGATACTTATCTATATAACCCTTGTCGGTACAGCGCTAATTTCTTCTTGGCAGTTGGTTAAGTTTGTTTTTGCATTTTTTGATGGATCTATAAACATGAGGACAATGGCCCATGTTGGTGTGACGCTTTCGATATCTATAGTTATTTTTATTTCATATTTAATGCAGGTTAGGAGAGATAGGAATGTTTAAGCATTTGATCTTGATTGTTGTTTTGGCCCTTTTGGTGATTGGTGCTGTGGGTTTTGCAATCCAGCTGTCCGGTACCCCCATGGAAAACAAGGCAATCAGGTATGACGATATTAGAATGAGCGATTTTAGAAGTATCAAAACCGGAATAGAAAATTATTATCAGGATAATTTACGGGTCCCTTCGACGCTGGAACAATTGACTGCTGTTAGGGTAAAAACGAGCATGCCTTATATGAAAAAAATTCCAAAAGATCCGGCAACAAAAAGAGCTTATACTTATACACCTGCCGGAACAGCGCAATATAAAATTTGCGCAACTTTCGAAACTTCGTCTTCCGAGATAGAAAAGAGGAAAACCGGTATTTTGGATTCACTCACCTCAACTGAGCTATATGGTGAGGATAGCTCCCACCCGAAAGGCCAATTTTGCTTTACCCGGTCTGTCTCCTCTTATCTTCAGGACCAGTATGGATCAGGGTCTTCGCGATATAATAACATTCCTAATTTGAGACAGCCACCGCAAGAGTTACCTATGGAGTCAACAGGCGGCGCTTTTTGATATCCTGCATTGAACTTGTCTTGAATCTTTGATATCATTTCCACTTATGTACGAGTTAATGATCGTGGCGACAATTGGCGGGGCAGAAGCTTTGCTTTCGCGTGTGGAGAAGTTTCTCAAGGAAGCGGAAGCCAGTGATTTAAAGGTTAATAAACTTGGCCGCAAACAACTAGCGTATCCGATAAAAAAACAGAAAGAAGCGGAATATTTTGTATTAAATTTTGAAGCGGAAGGGGTAAACTTAAAGTCGATTACGGACAAATTAAGGCTTGAGCAGGAAGACTTGCTCAGGTATATGGTTTTAAGTGCAAAAGTTTTTAAACCTTCAAAGAGAAAAGGTAAGAAGATTGAGGTAGCCAAAACAGAAGAGCCGAAAAGGGAGCCTGCAAAAGTTACGGTGGTGACTAAACCGTCCTCCGCTAAAGCTTCGGACGGCAAGAAAGTGGAGAAAGAGTCAAAGAGTGAGAGAGTGAAAGATGAAAAGAAGCCATTAAACAAGGTTGACGCAAAGGCGAAAAGTAAGGTAGCATCAAAACCAAAGAAGAAATAAGATTTATGATTAATGATTTATGGATTAAGAATTAAGGAGTAAAGGTATGTCGAGTAGAGCAAGTCTGAACAAAGTATTGTTAATTGGTAATCTCACACGGGATCCGGAACTGCGTTATACTCCATCAGGTGCAGCCGTTTGTACTTTCGGAATTGCTACAAACCGTTATTATGTTGCTTCGGACGGGCAGAAAAAAGAAGAGACGGAATTTATAAAAATTGTTTCCTGGAATAAGCTTGCCGAACTTTGTTCGCAGCTTCTTGCCAAGGGGCGGAAAGTCTATGTAGAGGGTAGGCTTCAAACAAGGTCTTGGGAAACACCGGATGGTCAAGCAAAACAGACAACTGAAGTTGTGATAGACGACATGCGAATTTTGGATTCCAAGCGCGATTTTGAGGGTGGAAAGGAAGACGAAGTTCTTGCGGCGGCACCTGCTGTTGAGGTGGGTCTTGATGAAACTGTTGTCGCTTCTGTCCCAAAAGAAGAGGAAGGGGCAAAAAAGGTTTCAAAAAGCAAAGCAGCAAAAAAAGAACCGGCCAACGAAAAGAAAAAGGAAGACGACGAGGAAAAGGTAGATCTTGATGATCTGCCGTTTTAACTATAAATAATAAACTGTAAACAGGAGACAATAATAAAGTGCCAAGATTTGTAAAACGTTTAACCAGAGCAAAAAGATGCCCACTTTGCCTTGAAGATATAAATGTTGATTATAAAGAAGTTATTGTTCTAAAGAAGTATTTATCCGAGCGCGGAAAGATACTTGGAAGAGCAAGGACCGGGGTTTGTGCCAGACACCAAAGGCAAATAACCCGAAACGTAAAAAGAGCCCGTTATATGGCCCTTTTGCCATTTGTTCAAACTTAAGTTTTTTAAAATGCCGGAAACTTTGCCTGCCGAAGAAAAAAAGCCGCTGGAGCCTGATGAAAGCAGATCTTTAGGTAACCATTTAAATGCACCCAAAAAGTCTTCGTTTTTAAGTTTTATTTTACAATTTTTGGTAATTGCCGCAGTATTTTTTGCCATTGGTTTTTCATTTGGGCAAAAGAAAATAGAAGTAGAAAAACGGTCTTTTGTTCCGGTAATAAAGGTTTCAAACCAGCTTCCACCAAAAGACCAGAACGTAGACTTTTCGCTCTTTTGGGATGTATTTAATTCACTACCCCAAAAATATTTTGACAAGTCGGCAATAAATGCCCAGAAAATGATGTATGGGGCCGTTGCCGGAATGGTCCAGTCGCTTGGGGACCCTTACACTTCGTTTTTGGATCCGGACCAGAACAAGGCAATAAGAAGTGAAATTGCGGGTACATATGAGGGTGTCGGAATTGAGATCGGATTTGATAAGGACAAAAGAATGGTTGTTATAACACCCTTAAAAGGTACACCTGCCGAGAAAGAGGGTGTGTTGCCAAACGACGTTATTGCCAAAATAGGTGATCGTGACACGTATAATATGACGCTTCCGCAGGCTGTTGAGCTAATAAGGGGGCAGGCAGGGACATCGGTGACAATAACCTTTATGCGCTCGGGTGTTGATAAGCCTATTGTTAAAAACATCCAAAGGGCGAGTATTGACGTTAAGAGTGTTGATGTTTCGTACCGTGATGCCAAGGGTGGGCAAGTTGCTGTAATTCGTGTTTCAAGATTTGGTGAGAAAACGGACAGTGAATGGGACGCTGCGGTAACAGAGGTAATTGGCAGAAATGTTAAGGGGGTAATTGTAGACATGAGGAATAACCCCGGAGGCCTTCTTACTTCCTCGGTGCATTTGGCAAGTGATTTTGTAAGCGGTACAGTTGTAAAACAGGAATACTCCGACGGCACTACTACTTCGCTTCCGACAGACCATGCAGGAAAGCTTTCGAAGATACCGGTAGTTGTTTTAGTAAATGGTGGTTCGGCTTCGGCTGCGGAAATATTTTCCGGGGCACTGCAGGATGCAAAACGCGCAAAAATTGTAGGGGAGAAAACATTCGGTAAGGGTACGGTGCAGGATGTAGTAGATTTGCCCGGGGGTTCGGGTTTGCATGTTACAATTGCGAAGTGGTTGACACCCAAAGGGAATTCTATCCACCATGTCGGGATTACGCCGGATGTTGTTGTAGAGATGACACAAGATGACAGAAATAACGGCCGCGATCCGCAGATGGAAAAGGCGTTGGGGATAATTTGAAATGAAAAATATTAATTTGCCTAAAACTTCAATAAATTCCAGATCAACTAAAGTAACTCTTCTTTTGGTAGGGATTGCGGTTTGGGTTGTAAGTGTAATTGCCGTGGCAAGATATCTTGGGAAGCTTCCGTCTGCAATTACGATTCCCGGCCAAAGCGAGAAACAGACGACAAAAATTGTCAGCGAGGAGTCGGATATTATTAGCGTAGTTAAAAAGGTTTCACCATCTGTAGTTTCGATTGCGGTTGGAAATCAGCAGACTTTAAACTTTTTCGGTATGCCGATTGGTAGCCCTGACCAGGAATCCGGAATCGGGACGGGTTTTGTTGTTTCGGCAGACGGGCTGATTATAACCAATAAGCATGTAGTTTCCAGGGATAACCAAAAGTACATCGCAATTATTAAGGCTAACGACGGCTCAGAGAAGAAGTACGACATAACTCAGGTTAACCGTGATCCTTTTAATGATTTGGCGATTGTAAAAATTGATGCCACAGGCCTTACACCTGTTGAGCTTGGGGATTCCGGCAATTTACAGGTCGGGCAAACTGTTATTGCAATCGGGAATGCATTGGGACAATTTGAAAACACGGTAACGACGGGTGTTGTTTCCGGGCTTGGGCGGGGAGTCAGCCCTTTTGATCCCTCCACCGGTATTTCGGAAAAGCTAGATGATTTAATCCAAACAGATGCAGCAATAAACCCGGGTAATTCCGGCGGTCCGCTTGTTAACAGTGCCGGACAGGTAATCGGAATCAACACCGCTGTTGCCTCGGCGCAAAACATTGGTTTTGCCCTTAAGGTCAACACAGCAAAACAACTTTTAGCTGATTTCCAAAGCAGCGGAGGCAAGATTTCCAGGCCGTTTTTGGGAATCCAATATACCCATATACAAAAGGATGTAGCGCTTCTTAACGGTGTGCCGCAGGGCGAGCTGGTAAGGCAGGTTGTGACAGGGTCTGCTGCAGGCAAAGCGGGAATTGAAGTTGGCGATATCATTACCGATTTTGACGGCCAGAAGCTCACCGACGAAAATACCCTAACCGGTATTATCCGCAGTAAAAAGGTTGGGGATTCGGTTAAGGTTAAAGTTTACAGGGATAATAAGTCAATGGATTTGGATATAACTCTGGGAGAAGCGCCGAATCAGTGAGGTAGCGAGTAGCCACTAGAAGCTAGCGACTAGTGGCTAGTGCGAATAAGTTGCCAAAAAACTTTCCAATAACAAAGTATATGTTTGCCCAGATGAAGGCGGCAACTGCGGTGTAAAGGCAAAAGGTTTTGTAATCGACTTTAAAAGTGCCGGCGACAATTGGGGTAATTATCCTAAGACCGGGTATTAAACGTCCGATTACAATTGCCCTACCTCCGTATTTTTCAAACCACCTTTCCACCTTTTTAACTTTTTGGGGAGTGAAGCGGATGTATTTTCCGAATCTTTTAATAAGCGGACTGCCGATTTTTTGAGATATGGTAAACAAGATTGTTGATCCGGTTAATGTTGCGCCGACGACTGCCGCAACTACAATAAAATAGTTAGATTTAGGAATGGCGGCCGCGGCTGCAATGAAAATATCTCCGGGGATTGGAAGGGGAACGCCTGCTTCCTCTACCAATATTATAAAAAAGAGGCCGATATTGGAATACTGCTGAAGTATATGTTCCACCAATCTATTTTAATATATTTTTTTGTTAGGCCTGATTTTGGGCAATTTCTGAAAGTGAAGCGATGATTTTGTCAAGATTGCCGTCCATAACTCCAGCGATATTACCCCAGGATTTTCCGATCCTGTGGTCTGTTACACGATCCTGCGGAAAATTGTAAGTGCGGATTTTTTCGCTCCGGTCGCCGGTGCCAAGTTGAGAGGATCTTGAAGTTGAAAGCTCAAGGTGAGCACGTTCTTCTTCCAATGCAAATAAGCGGGCTCGCAAAATTTCCATAGCTATTTCGCGGTTTTGGGCTTGGGACCTTTCTGTTTGGGCTTTAACGATGATGCCCGTCGGGATGTGTTTAACCCTAACTGCTGTTGATACTTTGTTAACGTTTTGACCGCCGTGCCCGCCGGAGCGGAATGCTTCGAACTGGATATCGGCGGGGTTTATGTCAACTTGCGTAGATTCAACTTCCGGTAATACTGCAACAGTCGCGGTTGAAGTGTGGATCCGGCCGGACGATTCCGTTTTGGGAACCCTTTGGACGCGGTGAACGCCGGATTCGTATTTGAATTTATCCCAAACATTTTTGCCTGTTACCTTGTAAGTCACTTCTTTAATGTTGCCGATGCCGCCTTCGTTTTTGTCCAGTTCCTCGACGCGCCAGTTTTGGGTTGTGGCGTATCTGGTGTACATTCTGGCCAGGTCGCCTGCGAAGAGTCCCGCTTCATCTCCACCTGCAGCGGCGCGGATTTCCAGTATGACCGAATTAGAAAGCGGTTGGTTTGAAGCTTGCGGTTGGCCCGAGAGTGCCTTTTCGAGTTGGTCTTTTTCCTCTTGAAGCTGTTTTACTTCCTCTTCTGCCAAGGAGACCATAGAGCTATCCGAAGCTGCTAAGTCTTGCACATCTTTGATTTTCTTGCCTATGGCTTCGATTTGTTGTTTTAAGTAATCGGACATACTTTTTTTGTTATGAATTTTTCATTGAGAATTTCGTCGGCTGTTGAACTAATCTTACCAAATTCAGGGCCCTCGGAAATTCACCTTCGACAAGCTCAGGTTCAGTTTCCGTTTCCCTAAATTTGTTAAAGATAGTTCAAAGACGCCGACTGCATAATCAAGAAAAATTCACAACGGGATTAATTTAGCTAAGAGGCGGCTTGCTTTTTGGCAAGGTCAAGCATTTCTTTGAGGGATTCCGGTCTCTTGTTTTGCTCTTTTTCTTCAATCTTCTTTGTTTTTTGGGCGATGTGGGTTTTGGCCTGTTCCTGGCGCTTTTGGAATTTCTCCACACGGCCAAGTGTGTCAACGTACTTCATTTCGCCTGTGAAGAATGGGTGACACTTATTGCAGACTTCGACCCTTATTTCCGGTACTGTCGCGCCTGTTGTAAATGTATTGCCGCAAATACAAACGACTTTGGCATCGTCAAAGTATTGCGGATGGATATCGGCTTTCATAGTTTTGGTATTTTAGCAGATCTGGTTTTTTAGTTCAATTGACGTGCCTTTGGTGCAAAATATGGTTTTTACGGTGGTGTTCTGCCAGATAAACACCAATAACGATTAAAATCGCTCCGAGAGTAAATGAAGTTGTGAGTTTTTCCCCTAGAAGGATCATTGATACAATGATTCCTGAGATGGGGTCGATATAGAAAAATAAAGCTGCTTCTCCTGCCGGTATGAGCGAAAGTCCTTTTTGCCACAAATATGAAGCTAAGGCAGAAGCGAAGATAATCCCATAAAGCAGGCCTAATATGCCGGATAAATCTACTTTTGTAAACCATGACGGGTTAGTTGTGAGTTCTACTATAGAGTTTGGGAGAAAGACAATTGCGGCTATAACAAACATATAAAATGTTAGTTTCGCGGCAGAGTATTTTTTTAACAGTTTCTTGGCGATAATTTCGTAGGCAACGAAGCTAATAGTTGCTGCCATTAAAAAAATGTTGCCCAGAACCGATTTAAAATCGGAAGCCATAATCGGCATGCCGATTATTATGAGCGCGCCCAAAAGTGCAGTTGCGGAAGAGAGAACCAGTTTGGCGGTCAGTTTTTCCTTGAGGTAAAGGTGGGCTGCCAAAAGGGTGAAAATCGGGACTGCCGAAACAAGGATCGAGGCATTAATTGCTTGGGTTAGCTTAAGGCCGCTGAAGAAGAAGAAAAGGTTGATGTTTGTGCCTAAAAGTGTGGCAATAACTAAAGGTTTTATGTCGGCTTTTTCTATTTTCAAATCTCTTGCGACAAATGGAAAAAATATAATGGCTGCCACCAGCTGGCGTATAAAACCAAGTGAAAAAATAGGAACTTCGGTTAAGGTGAGTTTCATGATTGGGGCTGTTGCCCCCCAAATTATTGTTGCCGTAATGATTAAAATAAATGCGGGGCTGGGTTTTCGCATTTAGGTTTAAAGGAGATCGACAATCCTGTCCAGGCCAAATGAAAAACCGACTGCCGGAATTTGGCGTCCGGCAAACGTACCGATTAGATTGTCGTAGCGGCCGCCGGCACCGATGGTTAATTCTTTTGGATCATTTGATGGTTTCATTTCAAATATTGCACCGGTGTAATAGTCAAGACCGCGTGCCAGAGTGGGGTCAAAGATGAAATCCAGGTTTTCTTTAAGCGAGTATTTATCTTTTAGGTTTTTAAATATTTCCACCAGTGAAGGTGTAGGTTTTGAATTTTTGATTTTAAAAAGGTGATTTTCGATTTCGTCGAGAGCCAAACCTTTTGATATTAGTTCTTCTCGAACTCCCTCTTCGCCGATTTTGGCAATCTTGTCAATTGCCCGTGTAACCTCAATCGGCGTTTTCTCAAAATTAACCCGGTCGTTTATTAAAATAACAGCTTTCGAAAGGCCCGCTTTTTTTACCGATTTTAGGGCAGTGGCTATTGCTTTTGCATCATCTAAAAGATTCAGTGAGCCGACTGTGTCAAAGTCGAACTGGGTGATTTCCCTATATCTTCCTCTTTGTGGGTTTTCTCCCCGAAAAACCTGGCCGATTTGGTAACGGCGAAAAGGCCCTTTGGCAAGCAAATTTTGGTTATTGGCGACAAAACGGGCAAGCGGAACGGTTAGGTCGTAGCGTAGGGCCAATTCACGATCCCCGCGGTCTTTAAATTTATAAATAAGCTTTTCTTCTTCGCCGTATTTGCCGGTTAGGGTTTCGGCAAATTCTATTGTTGGTGTTTCGAGTGGAAGAAATCCTTCTTTTTCCAAAACCTCGGCAATAGTATTTATGACAGCCCTTCTTTTGGCGGCTTTTTCGGGTAATATGTCGCGGAACCCTTTGGGCGTCGGCGGTGCTTTTTGCATTATGTAACTTATGATACCAGAAGAGGGCTTGTTAGGGGAGTAAGTACACGAGATCTGCAACGTCGTTTGCTTTTGCGTCTTCATGGAAGATAACAATTGCCGATTTGTCTTTGGCAATTATTTTTGCATCCGATTCCTTATCTTGATCAATAAATCCGGTATTTGTATTTGTTGTGATTTTTACTATATTACTTTGCCCTCTTTGCTGGGCGGAAAAAGTATTTCTCGAAAGACCGCTTAAGATTTTGACGACTGCCCAGTGGGTTTGGTTTTGGGGTTTGTCATCGCGCAGAATATCGATATTTTTGGCTTCCATCTGGTTGTTTGCAACGTTTTTGCCAAGGGCAATCATATAATCTCCAACCCTAATGTCCTGGTCCTGGGGTTGTGATTCTAATCCGGGCAGTTTTGGGATATTGACCTTGGTCGAGGCACTTTTTTTGATAGGCATGTCGCCACCCTGTGTTGTTAAGGTGATTGTGTTTTCGAATATGCTTTTAACCAGACCAGCGTAAACTGTGGTATTTGTAGTTTCGGCTGAGTCCAGGTAGTAGGTCAGGTTTTTGGCGGCAATTTCACCAAAGTCAGGGCCCAAGACGGAAATGGCAATTAGATTAAGGCCATTTTCCAGGTCGAGGCCACTTGTGAAGCTGCCAGCCTGGTCTGATTTTACAATTGCATTTGCCGCAGCTGAATAGACAACAACCAGTGAATTGGTTGGTACCTGGCCTTGGAGCTGTAATTTTTTCTCGCGGAGTACTTTGTTGTCTTCGATTGAGACTTTTGGTGATTGGGCAGCCGAGCCGGTGGCGCTTTTGTTTTGTGATGCCGGCTCAAGGAGTTCTTGTGTTGGCGTCAGCCCTTTTGGTTGTCTTTGCCAGAGCCAGTAGATGGTCGCGGGAATGGCAATAACTAGAACGACTATTATGACCAATGTCTTGAGGGGTATCCCGGATCTTGGCATTTTTTGTATTTTAGCTTAGCATATTTGGCTTAAAGGGGGCAAATTGTAGGTGCACGCTTTTTGGTTTTGTGATAATATCGATTGCACGGCGCTTATGATATTATGTTAAAACCCCAAGGAGAAATTTATGGTTGATATTTGGTTTCATGGACAAGCTTGCGTAAGGGTAAAAGGTAAAGGAGCCACCCTAGTTTTTGACCCGTATGAGGGTAATTTTACCGGCTTAAAACCATTGAAACTTGAATCCGACATTGTTTGTATTACCCACGGCCACCAGGACCATAATAGCGTGGCTAGTGTAAAGGGTACGGGTGAAAAACCACCGTTTGTTATCTTGGGACCGGGCGAATATGAAATCTCAGGAGTAAATATTGTTGGTGTTGATAGTTTCCATGACGATACTCAGGGTGGGGAACGGGGCCATAACACTATTTATCAGGTGACTATTGATGAAATTAACATTGTGCATCTTGGCGATTTGGGGCAAAAAAAACTGACGCAGGTGCAAATAGAAGATTTATCCGGGTGTGACGTACTTTTCATTCCTGTAGGCGGTATTTATACAATAGAAGCCAAAGACGCACCGGATATTATTGCCCAACTTGAGCCGCGAATTGTGGTACCTATCCACTACAAACTGCCCGGACTTAAATTTGACCTTGCCGAGGTTGGAGACTTCCTGAAGGTTATGGGTAAAGAAAATATTGAGCCTGCCGCGAAGCTTTCAGTTTCGCGTGATAGGTTGCCCGAGGAGCTGGAAGTTACCGTCCTGGCGGCACAACTTTAACAAAAAAGTCTGAATTTATGCAGAAAGTTAATGTCGGACGTGTCCCACCGCAAGATTTAGAAGCCGAAAGATCTATTTTGGGTGCAATCCTTCTGGATTCCGATGCCTTAGTTTCGATTGTCCAAATCATAAAACCAGTACATTTTTATAAAGAAGCCCATGGCGATATCCTGTCTGCTATTTTTGACCTTTTTGAAAAACGTGAACCAATTGACCTAATTACGTTGACGGCCGAATTGAAAAAGAAGGGAAAGCTGGATAAGGTTGGGGGGGCTGCATATCTTTCCGAGCTTGCATCACTTGTGCCAACCTCTGCTAATGTTGCCCAATATGCTCAAATTGTAAGGGACCATTCCGTAAAGCGGCAGCTTATTGTAGCAAGCACCAAAATTTCCCAGTCGGCATTTGACGATACCGGGGATGTCAGGACACTTCTTGATGAAACCGAGCAGGCAATATTTGCCCTTTCCCAGGAACAGCTGCGGCAAAATTTTATGCCTCTTCGGGATGCTTTGGCTGAAAGTTTTGACAGGTTGGACGAATTGCATAAAAAAGCGGGTGGTTTGCGCGGTGTACCCACTGGGTTTTGGGATTTAGACGCAAAACTTGCCGGCCTTCAGGATTCCAATTTAATAATATTAGCGTCGCGGCCCGGGCAGGGTAAGACAAGCTTGGCTTTGAACATTGCAGCCAACGTTGCGGTCCGCGAGGGTTTGCCGGTCGGTATCTTTTCTTTGGAAATGAGCAAAGAAGAATTGGTCGACAGGCTTTTGGTTGCCCAATCCGAAGTTGATGCCTGGAAACTAAAAACCGGAAGGTTGGATGATAATGATTTTGACAGGCTTCAAGAGGCAATGGGAGTTTTGGCCGATGCGCCGCTTTTTATAGACGATACACCGGCTATTAATATTATGGAGATGAGGACTAAGGCAAGACGCCTGCAGGTTGAGCATGGCCTTTCGCTTTTGATTGTCGACTATTTGCAGCTTATTCATGGGCGCAATTTAGAAAATAGGGTCCAGGAGGTTAGCGAAATTTCACAGAACCTGAAGAATTTGGCAAGGGAACTTAAAATTCCGGTCCTTGCCTGTTCGCAGCTTTCCAGGGCAGTTGAACAAAGGGGAAGCAGAAAGCCGCAACTTGCGGATCTTCGGGAATCGGGAGCGATAGAGCAGGATGCAGATGTGGTTATGTTTATCTGGAGGCCGGATGCGGATAATATTGAACAGGTTAAGTTGGATATCCAAAAGCACAGGAACGGGCCAACCGGGGAAATAGATGTGACGTTTAAGCCGGAGCGGGTAAAGTTTTATGGAACGGAAAAGCAAAGAATTGTAAAAGGGCCCAAAAAGGTAGAGACTAGTGAAGTCGAGACAGCTTCTCTTATCGAATAAATTTCTTTTTAATTTTGAATCGTGATTGTTCTTGGTGCGGAAAAAGAAGCATTACCTGCCTCGTCATAAGCCTTGGCCACAAGGACATGGCTGCCATTTGAAAATTTTGTGGTGTCTAGGGAAAGTGGCAAGGTAAAATCTGTTTTTTCGCCCACGGTTTTGTCATCTAATAAAAAGTCGACTTTGACCACTTTGCCCGCTTGTGATGCGTCACCGAAAATTACGGCAAGTGTTGCGCTTTTTATGGCAAACCCGCTGTTGCCTGAGGCTGTGAATTCAAATGTATTGTCTCCGGTTTTCAATTTGGAAATGTCTATGTTATAAGTTTGCTTTTGGGTGTCTTGGGTTTGATCGTAAGTTGGTCCGCAGTTTTCGGGATTTTGACCGACAATATTAACTTTGCATTGGTCTTGGCTTGCTACACCTGTGGTTTCATAAAGTAGCTGGGCGGATGTTGCCTTTTTTAGGTCGTCCGTAACCGGAATCGTTACTGAGGCGCTTTGGGTGCTTTCAACCTTTTTAATTCCGGTTGGGCCTTTAAATGTTTTTTGGCTGATTGTATTGTCTGCCAGATAAACAACAACGTCGCTTTGGCCTTTTAAAACAGCGCCGTTTTGAGGAGAGGAAATTGAAATTTGCGGATTTTCTACATCGTTGACGTCTGAAAATTGAATCTGTTTATTTTTGTAGACAATATAACTTACTGCCGCAGCCAATATAACTACCAGCAGGATTAATAGGAAAGTTTTTTTGGGGAATTTACGCCTGCCTTTTATAACAAAGCGGATTTTGTCTTCTTTGGTTATTTTCGGAAAGGGGTTTGAAGCGGTAGCGCCGGGAACCTGAGGAATCGAATCGGGAGAGATTGAATCGGACATAAACTAATTATGACACAGGTTTACTTACAATGTCCTATCCGGAAGATAATAAACGTATGCTGCGCTTGCCTAGCAACCCTGGTTTAAAAAATCAATGGAAATTTGGCCAGTTTAAAAAATTACGAACCTTAATATTATTAGTACTAACGGGACAAAGGTGATCAGTATTAGGTAGACTATCCAGAATTTTTTGTCTTTATTAATCAAGTCAGGAAATGTGCTGATACCCCAAGTAAGACGAGGAAATAGTACAAAAAGCCACTTTCTTTTATTATATTCTTTGATTCTGTTTTGCTTCTGATTCTCTAAAATTTTATCTAAGTCTTCTAATGTTTTGGGTTCAGGCATAGTGCCAAGGGAGGGACTCGAACCCTCACGGGATTGCTCCCATACGTTTTTGAGACGTAACTGTCTACCAATTCCAGCACCTTGGCGCGCGATATGGTTCTTGCAAACGAAAGCTTGTATATTATATGATTTCCGGAAGGTGAATTCCACAAAAATATGGTCAAGGAAGTAATAATTAGCGTAAATTCGGATCATGTCCAAGCTTTCTGTAAGGCGGTTGAAGGCAATCCTCATATAAGAGGCTTGAATCCTCACATTGCGACCAGATTTAGAATTTCCGAGCAGCTGACATATGGTGCTGGCGAGGTTAGGTTGAGTGCTTTGGCAAATGGCGGACCGATTAACGTTCGTATAAACGGGGAACCAATAGAAGAGGGTGGTGTCATGACGCGTCTTGGCTTAGAAAGTGTAGTCAATGTATACAGACCGGGTGAGGGTGCTAGAATTGCCTCCTCGATTTTAAGTGGTGCGGTGCTTGTACTTCGCAGAGCTTGATAGATTATCCCACTTGTTATATCATTTCCCCTAACGTGACTATTCAAGGAATTTACTTACTGGCTCTAAAAATGGGTATGGATGCCGATCCGCGCGGCAAAAATGGCGTTGGGAGGTATCTTGGAAGGCAGAAAGAAAGTTATAGCGAGTTGTCTGCCAAGAAAAAAGAGGATTTTGACCTTGAATCCCTGACAAACCCATACTCCGATACCCGTATACTTTTCGGTGACCCTAAAAAACAGGTAAAAAAGGTATTGGCAGGGATTGATTCCAACGGGGCAGAGGTGCTTTTGGTAGACAGGCTAAACCAAAAGGGCGAGGGTATTGACCTTTTAATAGGCCATCATCCAGCAGGCCATGCCCTGGCAAGCCTTCATGAAGTTATGGATTTGCAGGTAGATACGTTTGCCGAAAATGGCGTTCCGGAAAATGTAGCCTATGCGCTTTTGCAGGAGAGCATGAGTTTGGTTAAGAGAAAATTCGGTCCCCTAAACCATTCACAAGCTGTTGATGCGGCGAGGCTTCTTGGTATTCCGCTTTTGGCGCTTCATACAGTTTGGGACAACATAGGCGATGCTTTTATGAAAAAGTATATGGCTGGTAAGAAATTCGACAGGGTTGCAGATGTCTTAGGGGAGATAACTAAAATTCCGGAATTTGCAGAGGCAGTTAAAGGCAAAAATGGCCCAAGTATAGTTTCCGGAAGCGAAAACGCAAGAACCGGCAAAATTATGGTCACTTTTACCGGAGGTACAAATCCGTCCAAAGAGCTTTATATGGAGCTTGCAAAAGCCGGTGTTGGTACTTTGGTGGAAATGCATATACCCGAAGAATCGTTACAAGAGTTGAAAAAGGCGCATATCAACGCAATTGATGTCGGGCATATGGCGGCCGATTCTATTGGCGCCAATTTGTTTTTGGACGAGCTTGAGAAAAAGGGTGTTGCTGTTATTCCTGCTTCGGGCCTGATTCGCGTCAGACGTATAAAATCTTCTAAAAAATAAATCATGATTTCCGTAACAGATTTGAGATCCGGTGTTGTATTTCCCCACTACGCTTTGAAAAGCAAAGCTTCGAGGGGCAAGGAAGAGTAAGTATGATATCCGTTACTGACCTTAGATCTGGCGTTGTGTTTGAGGAAAATAACCAGTATTTGTTGGTGCTTTCTTATGAGCATATAAAAGTGGCCCGTGGGTCGGGAACTGTCAAAGTGAAAGTCCAAAATTTGGAAACGGGTGCCAATATCGAGAAGTCTTTCCAAACCGGGGCGAGGGTACAGAATGTTAATGTCGAGAGGAAAAAAGTCCAGTATTTATACACGGACGATAAGGTTCACGTGATGGATATGACATCATACGAACAGTTTGAGTTGGACAGAAAGCTGGTAGAGGACATGGCAAAATATCTCAAAGAGGGTTTGGAAATCACACTTTTTTCTGTTGAGGGAAAACCGCTATATTTGGAAATTCCGAAAATTATTGATTTTAAAGTAACCCAGACCGGAGGATCGGCGCGCGGTAATACCGTTGGTGCAAGTTACAAAGATGCCGTTTTGGAAAATGGCTTGGTTGTTAAAGTGCCGCTTTTTCTGAAAAATGGTGAGATGATAAGGGTTGATACAAGAAGCGGAGAATACGTCGAGAGAGCGAAATAATCAGGAAAGCCTGAATAAGCTTGCCAGTGAATTGCCGACGCTATCTATGTTTACTGTTGCCAAAACCAGCGAACCTACAACTACTACTTGTGTAACCAATCCCCATGGAAGCTGCATTCTTGATTGAAGCTTATGGCCGATCCAGTCCATCCAGGAAAACGGCGGAACTTTAAAGTTGAACATCCAGCTTGGGGCCTCAAGCCAATCCGGAAGCTGGGCAGCTATCACCATTGAGAACATATAAACCGGGTTTGCCAAAGTTTGGGTGCGAAACAGAATCAAGACGAGGGCAAAACCCAAAAGCACATCAAGCGTTGCTTCGACTTTTAACCTAAGCGCGGATTTTTGCCTATGGTTTGTACCTGCATCCCAATGGGGAACCAAGTCGGCTGCAAAGTGTGAAGTGATTGCGACAGGTATACCAATTATAGGGTTTGTGATAATTGAGGCCAGACTTGCCCCAATTAAAGCGTGTGAAGTTGCGGTCATTATGGTTTTATGGACTGCAGGCTACAGCCAGGCGGTACTACGGTTTCATAATAGCATACTTTGTGGACATCTTCAAAGGAAAAACCACCTTTCCGCTTCTTGATGGTAAGAGGGTATCTTGAATATAATTAGGTGCCTATGGATGCAGTCTTTTTTATAAAAGTACTTGAGTTTCTTTTGGTGCCGCTTGCACTATTTACATCTTTTATTTTTGCAATATTTTTATTTTGGAGGGCAAGCCGCTATGAACTGGTTAATTCACAGGATATTTTTGATGCGGTTTTACTTTTTATCCTTGGCGCTTTGGCATTAGGCCGAATCGGGGATTTTTTAGTCCGTTATGATTTTTACAAATGGTCTTTGGTTCGGCTTTTTTTCTTTAACGCTTTTTGGGGTTTTGACCATTATTTTGCTTTTTTGGGTGGAGCAGTTGCTGTTTGGTTTTATTTAAAAAACCGCAGGGAAAATTTCTGGTTTGTTGCCGACTTGGCGGCTGCGCCCGTTATTTTTTCAATTAGCTTATATTTTGCAGTCATCTACCTTTTTTCCTCAATTTTAAACAAGGGACTTCCTCTTTATTCCCAAGACTTACTTTTGGCATCTTGTTTTTTTGTTGTATTTTGGATTTTGAAGCGGCTGGAAAAAAGGAAGAGGCATAAGGGTTTTTTTGCTTGTTTTGCTTTGTTTGCCGCCGCTGCCTGTGGACTTTTGAGTTATTTTCTTTTTCCTGACAGCAGATTGGTTTTTGCAATGGCACCATACAGGCTGGCTGTCAATCTTACAATTTTAATTTTTGTTGTCCCCGTTTGGTACATTTTGGCGAAAAGAAAAATTAAGGATGATGTTAGGGCTTTTTTTGCATTTGTCTTGTTGTCAATTTTTAAGACTAAGAGAGTGCTTTTTAGCGTAGGGGAAGCCAATAATCTTGCAAAGTATATTGTGCTCTCACCGTTGTTGGTAGTAAAAGGGGCTTGGTTTCTAGTAAAATTAGTAGGCCACGAAGTGCTGGGCGGGTTTTTAGACTTTGTCCGTGCACTTGGAGTAGGAAGATGATTGATTTAAAGAAAATAAAAGGTAAGGTTGAAAAGCAGAGACACCTGATCCTTTCAAAGTTGGGCCGATTGAAACGGGAAGACCCCTTTGTAACCGAGGACAGGTCGCTTATAGTTGAGCCGGGTACAGATGCGGCCGTTTTGTCCGGCCACGAAACTACCGTAGTTTTGGAAGAGCGGCTTAAGGGTGGACTTAAAGAAATAGAATCGGCCTTGAAAAAAATCAAGAAAGGTACATATGGCCGATGCGAAAGGTGCAAGAAGCCGATTGATGCTTTAAGGCTCGAGGTCAAGCCGCAAGCCGTTTATTGCCTGAAATGCGAGAGTGAAATTGAATCTTCAAAATAGGCCTCTTCAGTTTTCAAATACTAAAATTTTAGCCTTATTTACCTTATTGGTTATCTTTGCCGATGAGCTTTCCAAGATTATTGCCCAAAAAAGTCTTGATGTTTCGTGTAACCGTGGCATTGCATTTGGTTTTGGCACCGAGGGCAAAATTATGTCTCTTGCTGCCCTGATTCTTGTCTTGTGGTTTTTGGTAAAAGCAAAGGAAGATGTGCGCAAAATCGGACTTACATTAATTTTTGCGGGAGGCCTTGCCAATTTGGTGGACAGGGTGGTTTCGGGCTGCGTCCGTGATTTTATTGCTATTTGGATTTTCCCGACGTTTAACCTGTCAGACATTGCCATTACGTTTGGTGTTGTTGTTACCCTTTATGCATTGGTTATCAATGAAAGGAAGGGTTTGGCCAAAAGTGATGAACATAATTTTTGAAAACGATGATTTTTTAGTAGTTGATAAACCGTCAGGACAAGTCGTAAACAGGTCAGAAACGACTGCCGGTGAAACGCTTCAGGATAAGTTATCAAAATATTTTAAATTGGCGCCTGGAGATTTGGGCATAGGCGGCCGGGCGGGGATTGTGCACCGCTTAGACCGCGAAACGTCAGGGCTTTTGGTTATTGCCAAGACCCAAAAAGTATTTGAACTACTGCAGGAAGAGTTTAAAAGCCGAATTGTGACAAAGGAATATGTTGCCCTTGTCCATGGTTTTTTCGGCGAAAAATCCGGTACTATAAAAAGCCGGATTGCCAGGATTGGAAAATTTGGCAAATTTGGCATTTTAAAAGATAGGGAAGTTGGCGGTAGGGAGGCGGAAACGGAATATAAAACAATTTCAAATTTCAAATTGCAAATTTCAAATTTTGAAAAAATAATTGTGGCACAGGGTTATAACAGGTCGCGGGTGCGGTATTTGGACCAGCACGCATTAGATTACACGCTGCTTAGGGTTTTTCCGAAAACCGGCAGGACCCATCAGATAAGGGTGCATTTTAAAAGTATCGGGCATCCGGTGGTTAGTGACCTAATTTACACGCCGTCAAAGTTAATAAAATTTGATTTGCTCTGGTGTGGGCGGCTCTTTTTGCATTCGAGAAGACTTTGTTTTTTCGGCCCAAAACCCAAGAAGACATTCGACTTTAAATCGGACTTGCCAAACGACCTTAAACATGCGATGCTTTCTCTAACTACTAGCCACTAGTTGCTAGTAGCTATATTACTGCCTATGCCTCAATTGTTTTTACTTTTCGCAATAACTCTTGCCGTCTCAGCACTTCTTGGGATATTAGCCAGGCTTCTTCGGCAACCCTTGATTCTTGCCTATATAGTCACCGGTATTTTAATATCGCTGACCGGGATCTTGGGCAACGTTGACCAATCAATGGTTTCCCTACTTTCAAATATTGGTATTGCCTTTTTGTTGTTTTTAGTGGGGATTGAACTTAAATTGGAAGACTTAAAATATGTGGGGAAAGTTGCAATTTACGGCGGAATCGGCCAAATACTATTTACGACCGTAGTCGGATTTATTGTGATCAGCGCGTTCGGGTTTTCAACTTTGACCGCATTAGTGATGGCGATTGCCATCACTTTTTCTTCGACTGTAATAATTATTAAGCTTTTGGCTGAAAAAAATGACCTTCAGTCATTACATGGGAAGATAAGTATAGGACTTTTGTTGGTACAAGATTTCGTGGCTATTTTGGTTTTAATGTTTTTAGCAGGTTTTTCCAATGGCCAGACCCCCAGCCTCACTTCAATCTCCCTAATTTTGGTTAAAGGCACTGCCCTTGTGGCTTTTACAGCTATTTTGACAAAATACGCCCTAGAGCCAGTTTTAAAAAAGGCATCGGAATCGGCAGAACTGTTATTTGTGACTGCTATAGCCTGGGCGTTTTTGGTAGCCGCATTTTCTGAAAGTATTGGCTTTTCTGTGGCAATCGGTGCGTTTATTGCCGGGGTTGCCATTGCGTCCTCGCCATATAGGACCCAGATATCCGGAAGGATCAAGCCGCTCCGCGATTTTTTCCTGGTTATATTTTTTATTCTTCTTGGGGTTTCTATGCCGCTGGGCTCACTAGTTAATTCCATATGGACAATTTTAATTTTGTGCCTGTTTGTCCTTATCGGGAAATCTTTAATTGTGTTTGCCATAATGCTTACTTTGAGGTTTCGCAACCGTACCTCGTTTTTAACTTCGATTTCAATGGTCCAGATATCGGAGTTTTCGCTAATTTTAATGAGTGTTTCGGCAGGCCTGGGTTTTGTCGGTAAAAATGAGGTTGCAATAATTGGGGCGGTAGGTGTTGTGACGATAACGTTGTCCTCATACTTAATACTATATGGAGAAACAATTTATAAATATGTTGAGAAGTATTTATCGAAGGTACTGCCGGAAAAGCAGCATGACCCGTATGTAGTCCACAAGGAAAATTTGAAGGACCATGTTGTTTTGGTTGGGGGAGAACAAATGGGCTCTGACATTTTGCACTTTTTGAAGACTAAAATTCCCGATCTTGACCAGATAGTTGTTGTTGATTTTAACCCTCAGATTTTCAACTCGTTGAGGGCCGGAGGTTATAATGCGGTTTTTGGGGATATAAGCGATCCTGAAGTTTTGGAAGAGCTGGAACTCGGTCGTGCTCGACTTTTAGTGATTACCGACCCGGATATTGGCGACAGCCATCATATTATTTCATTTGCGAGGGCCCAAAACTTTAGAGGGCCCATTATTGGTACTTCGTATTGGATCCATGATGCAATACGGTTATACGAGATGGGTGCGGATTTTGTGGTTGTACCGGAAACTGTCGGAGGCAAACACATAGCCAGGATCCTTGCGGAAAATTGGGAGAATCTGGCTGCGATTAAGAAGGAAAAGAGTGATTTGATCGCACACAAGATTTTTTAGGGAGTCACTAAGCTTTCTTGATACCGGGAGAGACCTGGAAAATTCCCGGCAAATATAATTTAGGTTGTGGTTGGCCGTTAAAATTAATAAGGTCAGCAGCGAAAGCCACTATAACGTTTTTTCCTTCCAGACTACTTTTCTCAATGGGATATTTAAATGACATTCCATTTAGGTTGCCATCTACGTTAGGTGTATTTTGATCTATTTCAAAGTTGTAGCCAGTTGTAGCAATTGTTGCTACCCTTAGTAAAGCCCCTTTTTGCGGGTTTTGGATTACCGTATCTGAAACTACTAAAAAAGAAGGCCAAGGTGTGGGTGTGTTTTTGAATGTTTGCCCGATTTTTGAACCCGGTGATGTTCTAAAGTGGACTAATAATTCACTGGAAGTTGGATTATACCCAATCGAAAAAGATTGAATTCCGTGTGCTTTTAAATACTCTTCTTGATCTGTTTCTATTTCTGGCAATTTGTCAATTTCATCATTGTTGTTGATGTTTTTTAGCTCGTTCACCTGGATGGCTGGAAACTGGTTGGTTAGAACGTCCAAAATAGCATTTTGGGCGATATTTGCCAAATTATCATTTGCAACTGGCTCCCTTTTGGTTTTTGGAAGCCCGCATGCATACATTATCAGAGCTGGTGGGATTATGGCAGCAGCTTCAAGCACTTGTCTTCTAGTGATTTTTCTTTCAAAAAGTGACACAAGGGGGTATTCTACATGTTTTATTTGACGAATTCAAACAGTGTATTGCTTGTGCTTGATGCCTGTTGTTACAATAAGACTAAGAGGTAAATTTGAATGGGTTCATTCGGCGGGTTTTATAAAGG
>Ga0075635_110_pt1 | contig 27185 bp, 28 predicted proteins | sample RifGroA1_FD_68387 | JGI IMG/M metagenome (GOLD analysis project Ga0075635, IMG submission 68387) | Microgenomates (Curtissbacteria) bacterium GW2011_GWA1_41_11
CCGACTGATGAATTATGCTATCTACATTTTGAAATGATTTTCTGGCAAAACCTAATACTTCTACTTTTTCTCCCTCAAGGGCCCATACGGATGCCAGAACTCGATCGGGAGCAAGAGAAAGAGAAAGAAAGTTTGTTTCTTGTGGGGTTTCTTTTTTAAGAAAACGGCTAAAGATATCTGTAAGAGCCATAGACTATCAGTAAATTTTAGCAATTGTTAAGCTTTGTTGTCTAAGGTTGGGAATCTCCCTCTTCGATATCAGCAGGAGCGGTTGCTTCTGGGGTCGGGGTCGGGCTTGGCAAATCGCCGAACCCACCGCTGGTTTTAGGAGAAGGCGAAGACGGAAGTTCAATCGGACGAGTATCAGTGGTTGTATTGTCTTCTTGAGTTTGGCCTTTATTTAAAATGAAGTACCAGGCGACCGCTGCTAATATCGCCACCAATATAAATACAGCAACTACAATAATAAGAGATTTCATTTTCCCCGCCTTTGATTCTCCTTGCGATGGTGGAGTTCCCTGCGGTTGGGGGACGCCTGCGGGATTTGCATCTGGAGCGGGTGCACCGCCGAGCGGCGATTGCGGAGGTGTAAAGGGTGTTGGATCCGGCTGCTGCTCTGCTGCTGGTAAAGTTGTTTCTTGAGGAGCAAGTGGGTTATCTTGGGGCAAGGCTGCAGTGTCCAGGCTACCGGCTAAATTTGTGCCCGTCGCAGCAACTACCGTTGACTGTAAATCCGACTGTAAATCACTGCCTGCTGCAGGCGGCACTGCAGATTCGATAGGTGGAACTGGCGGAGGCGGAGTTGGTTGGGCGCTTAGTGGATCAGGTTGTATTGGTTGCGGAGATTGGTCGGGGTCAGGTATGTTGCCCGGCTCTCCGGAAACTACGAACCCCCCGGTCTGAACAGGGCTCTCTGGATTTTCGTTTGCCTGAGACGATTGATCGTTATCTTTGGGGGCAGTAGGATCCATAATTTTATTTTTCTATTGTAGCATATATGCGTCTAATACCCGAGCCGGCTGATTCTTCTTTTTTTACCACAAAATCTCTTAAAACGCCAGTAGATGGTGCATGTGGGCCGCCGCAAAATTCTTTAGAGAAAGCATTCCTAATATTACCGCTGGAGCCAATGTAGTAGATGTTGACTAAATCTCCATATTTTCCATCAAAAAGACCGATTGCTCCAAGTTCGTCCGCGGCGGATTTAGGCATTGTCTTTTTATTTACTTTAAGATTTTCTTTAATTTTTTTGTTAACTAAATCTTCCACTTTTTTTATCTGATCCTGCGTCATTTTCTGATGGTGGCTAAAATCGAATCTCAATCTTTCTTCTGTAATATTCGAGCCTGTCTGATGAACATGTTTACCCAGTACATTTCGCAGCGCCTGATGCAGAAGATGCGTCGCAGTGTGCAGTTTGGCAGCAGTCTCACTCTTGACAGCAAGACCCCCTTTAGTTTTGCCACTGGCGCTTCTGGACTTTTCCTGATGCTCACCAAATAGCTTTTCGAAACCTTTGACATCTACATTACTGCCTTTTTCACTTGCCAATTCAATAGTTAATTCAATTGGAAAACCGAAATTCTGGTAAAGATCAAAAGCGTTTTCGCCGGAGATGTGACCGCTGATTTTTTCAAACTGGCGGATTCCGGAAGCCAGTGCTTTTTTAAATTTTTCTTCTTCCTTTTTTAGTTGGTTAACAATCGTTTTTTGAAACTCGTCAAGTTTTGGATAAAATCCATCGTAGATTTTGATAACTGTTTTGGTAAGTGTTTCCAAAAAATCCTGCTTTATTTCTAAAATCGACGCATGGCGAATAGCACGACGGATCAGGCGACGAAGAATGTAACCCCGCTCAACATTAGACGGGATGATGCCGTCGGAAATCAAAAAAACAGATGAGCGGATATGATCGGCAACAATGCGTACGGACTTTTGATTAAAGTTTTCTGATAAATCCTCTAATTTTTTAAGAAGAGGCAGGAAAACATCAGTTTCGTATATTGATTCTGTATTTTGAAGCACTGTCAGAATTCGCTCAAGCCCCATTCCAGTATCTACATTTTTTTGTTTTAAGGGTTTAAAAGACCCATCCTGTTTTTTGTCATATTGCATGAAGACGTCGTTCCATATTTCCACAAAGCGGTTACTATCAGAAGCAGGGTCAATCGTGCCGCCTTTTGACGGAGTTAGATCATAAAACATTTCACTATCCGGTCCACATGGTCCAGTTTCTCCAACCGGTCCCCACCAATTTTCCTTTTTGCCGTATTTAAAAATTCGTTTTTCACCAATTCCTAACTTTTTCCAGATTTCAAAAGATTCTTCATCAAACGGCGCATCATTGTCTCCGGCAAATACTGAAACATATATTCGATTTGAATCGAGTTTGAGTTCGTTTATTAGGAATTCGAATGACCATGTAATTGCTTCTTTTTTCCAATAATCGCCAAGTGACCAATTTCCAAGCATTTCAAAAAACGTATTGTGGACGCTGTCGCCGACTTCATCGATGTCATCGGTTCGAAGACATTTTTGGATATTAACAAGTCTTGGACCTTCCGGGTGGATTTCGCCTAAGAGAAAAGGTACGAGCGGATGCATGCCGGCGGTGGTAAACAAAACCCGCTGAGTACCGGCAAGATCAACTTCTTCTGAAGGGACAAGCGAGGCCGACGGGATTATTTTGTGTCCCCGATCCTGAAAAAATTTCAAAAACTTTTGCCGAAGCTCTACCGATTTCATTTTGGTTAATTATAACAAGTGCTAATTCGCAAAAATTCCGCAATAAGAAAAATACTACGATGATACGTATCATCGTAGTTAATAATGTCACCTTCTATACAGTATTTAATAGCAAAGAAGGGGAACGCTTTAAGAAAAAAGTTCGGATTCTGAGCGGTGTTTTTTGTCCATTTTAATACCAAATTGACATATTTAGTAATGTTTAGTATAAAGTAGTTATGAATCTAGATGCTAAAGTTTATACACCTGAACAAGTAGCTACTATGCTGCAACTTTCCAAAAATACTGTTTATGATTTAATCCGCCGCGGCGAAATAATTGCCAAGCGAATTGGGAAAGTCTACAGGATCCCTGCTGATTCCCTTTCTTTTATTTTTACTGGTTTAGATCATGATCTTTACCAGAAAGAACAAGAAGATCTTAAAAACCAACCCAAAATAAGAAGAGCTCTTTCTAAAACCCGTATCAAATTGTGGCTCAAAAAATAAAAGTCTTCGTAGATTCAGACGTTATCATTTCATCTCAAATATCAAATCAGGGGGCAGCTCATTGGCTTCTTTATAAAGCTGATTTAGAACTTTTCGTTTCGAACTTGTCACTTACTGAGCTTATGGATGTAGCTAAAAGGCTTAAGATCAAAACTGGTAGATTAACCTCTCTTGTTAAAACAAGATTTAACAAAGTCCATCTTAAAGAAAACTTGAATGAGATGGAAAGGAAATTCAATTATTACACAAATGACCCAAATGACATTCATGTTGTAGCTGGAGCTGTTCTTGCAAGTGTTGATTTTTTATTAACATACAATGTCCGTGATTTTAAGATTGACAAAATAAAAAAGGATTTTAATCTTATCTGCCTCAGACCTGCCCAGTTTCTGCAATACCTCAGAAGCTCATAAAGAAATTATACCCAAAAACTTTTGCCGAAGCTCTGCCGATTTCATATAAACTAAATTATATCCTTACCTCTGGTTTTTGGCGATATTAGCTTGACATGTTAATAACCGATAGTTTAGAATTTTGGCCACTATGAGCGAAAGACCAACTATTGGGCTTTTTAAGGAGAAAATTGCGCATGCGCGACAATTGGCAGAAAAAATAGGTGACGGTCGGAGGTTAGATGAACCGCCTCCAAGTTTATTTGATGATCGCCAACTCGAAAGATGGCAAGCAGCTGAACCAATAATTACCAGTACTGTGGTAAAAGTAATGAAAGATCAGGGATTTTCAAATTTCGATTTACAGCAAGATTGGTCTCGAGCGGCCAAGGAATTATCATTTAAACAGGTTGATTTTACTTTAATCTTCAGCAAAGGAGAAGACGGGACTGGAGAAGATCGGCAAATTAAATTTAGATTCGATGCTGGAGGTCGCAGATTTAAAAATTGGGTTAGTGCTAGGACAGCGCTTGCTGTGCCCCGAGGATATTCGTTTAGTGAGGAATTCAAACTTGAAAAAGTTCTCGGGCTCATCGCGCAGCCTAACGCTAATTCCCTAGTTGAAGCTACTGTAAAGACTAGGAATGTGACGGAGCAAAATGTAGAGACTCTATTGTTACTGGCCATAGCAGGGCTAAAGGAGCAACACAACCAGCAATAAGATTACTCCTTAGGGGGCTATGATTCGGTGCGAGATTTTCTGAAGAAGAAGCGGCGGCCTTTTTTTTGAATTTTTTCTATTTGCTGGGGGACCTCCCTTATTTCTTCCTTAATTTCCTCTGTAACTTCTTCCTTCCGGGCCAAAGCGCCCTCTAGACCGGTGGCTATTTTTTCTTTCACTGAGTCTAGTTCGGCTTTAGTCTCGGGAACCTTTTCTTCTAAATCTTGGCCAATACTTTCAAGAACATCTGATAGATCTTTTATAAGTTCATTTTTAATTTTTTGTCCGCTTTTAGTTGCAAAAAGGTAGGTAAGTGCCGCACCGATTATTGCGCCTACTAAAAAGTTAGATCCACCTGCGGGAGCTTTATCATGATTTTCGCTCATGTTTATCTTCTCCTTTTTTAAGTTTTTTTAATAAATGAGCGATGCCGGCTCCGGCAGTAAGAGTAGTTAAAACGCCACCAACAGACTCGATTGGTTTTTTAACCTGACTAACAAGTGAATCAGTATCCTCCATAAGCTGATTCATTTTGCCTAATGTTTTTCTGAGATCTTTGAGAACAAAAAAGGCCTGAAAACCGATAACCACGAGGAAAATGGTTAAAACGACTATTACTGATAAAAGAATAGCTTGAATTAAATCCATAGGGCAGCGCTTAAAGCGTATCAACAGATATACTTTAAGTTGAGATTTTTGTCAACGTTATGTTTAGCGAATTAGACGAACGGTACGGGTAATTTTGCTTTTAGGAGAAAGCCGTTTCGAGGCAATAATTTCGATAATATTTTGACCTTCATCAAGTTTGTAAAAATAGGAAAAATTGCCATCCGAATCTATTGGAACGAATTCTCCGTCTATTGCCACTTGCGACTGGCTCTCGGCTTTCCCACTAATTTCCATTATTGGAACAGAAACAGTTAAATCTTCTGACGGCTGAATAACTTCTAATTTTGGTAACTTAAGAACAGATGAATATTGAATAATGATGTAAGCTGCAAATGCAGTGACTGAAAGAATAAAAATCGAGTTTCTAAAGCGTTTGGGGGTTAAGAAAAAACTTTTTGTTTGCTTTTGGAGGTCGCTGGAAACCGGAATTTTTCTTTCATCAAAATCACGTCTGTAGAGGGCAAGCATTTTGTCTTTGTCCAATTCTAAGAATTCTGCGTAACTCTTAATGTAACCTTTGACAAATGTTGCCTCTGGCAGACTTTGCCAATCTTCGTTTTCTAAAGCTAAGATGTGATCTTTTTTAATAAGAAGTTTGCTTGAAGCTTTATTAATTGAAATGCGTTTAGACTCTCTTCCTGCTTTAAGAAGTTCCCCAAAACTACTCATAAAATTTATACCGGCTCCGATTGGTGACTTTGCGCTTCAGCTTGGACCTGGAAAAATTCATCGGGATTTTTGATGAGAACATCTCTTGGTTTTGACCCTTCACCTTGACCGACAACTCCGGCAGTTTCTAACTCATCTAAGATTCTAGCCGCTCTAGCATAGCCAATTTTAAGTCTTCTTTGGAGAAGAGATGCTGAAGCCCGATCATACTGACAGACAGTTCTAACCGCTTCCTCAAAAAGTTCATCTCTTTCACCGCTACCTCCCGCTGCCCCTCCCCTCATCCTACCAATTGGCATCTGAGTGACTTCTTCAGTGTATTCCGGTTCAATTCCTGATTTTTTGAGGAAAGAGATTAGATTTCTTATTTCGGCATCGGAAACAAAAACTCCCTGAATTCTCATTGGTTTGGAAGCATCGGGAGGGACATAAAGCATGTCGCCTTTGCCAAGAAGTTTTTCGGCTCCCTGTTGGTCAATAATAACCCTGGAGTCGACCATTGACGACACATTAAAGGCAATTCTACTTGGAATGTTTGCCTTAATGAGCCCGGTGATAACATCAACCGACGGCCTCTGCGTGGCAATGACCAAATGGATCCCGGTTGCTCTTGCCATGGCAGCAATTCTAACAATGGCATCTTCAACTTCAACATGGGCAAATTTCATTAAGTTTTGAAGCTCGTCGATGACAATCACAATGTACGGCAGTGCCTGAAAACCGGAAAGTTCATTGTAGCTGGCTATATTTCTGACCTGCGCTTTATGAAACTCTTTATAGCGCCGGTCCATTTCGACCATTGCCCATTTAAGGGCAGAAAGAATTTTATCCGGCTCGACTATAACCGGAGTCAGAAGATGAGGTATATCCTTGTAATCAGTAAGTTCAACGCGCTTAGGATCGACTAAAATAAATTTAACTTCTTGAGGACTGGCTCTGAATAGGATAGTTGCGATAATTGTATTCATTAGGACAGATTTTCCAGAACCGGTTGTGCCGGCGATTAAAACGTGGGGCATCCTGGCTATGTCTGCCACAACGACATTGCCAGAAACATCCAAACCAAGGCCAACTGCCAGCTTGGATTTACTAGACCGAATGTTGTCATTGGAAAGAGCGCTTTTCAAATTTACAATCTCCGGCGAAATGTTGGGTATTTCTATACCAATTAAGGATTTCCCGGGTATCGGGGCTTCAATTCGCACGTTACCGGTTGTGGTTGCCAAGGCGAGTGCAAGGTCGTTTTGATGGGTCAATATTTTCTGCAATCTGGTACCCATAGGAATTTTTATGGCGTACTGGGTTACGGTCGGCCCAGGGTTTACCTCAACCACATTGGCGGTTATACCAAAACTTTCGAGTGTTCTTTCAATTATTTGGGCGTTATTTTTTACGTTGCCTCTGTTTGCTTTAATACTGCTTGCTTCCGAAAGAAGTGAAAGCGGAGGGTACTGCCAGACCCTATCCTCACCAGGGGAGTTAAGAACAACGTTGTTTTTAAGACCTGCCGGGCTAGAATAAGAATATTTTAAATGTGCCCTCGCTTGAGACTGAATTGATCCTTTGGTGACAAATTTTGGCTTGGGCGGCCCAAAAATCTTGAGCTTTGCTGCTTTAGCAAAGTTGGCTATTTTTTTGTAAGCGTTAACGAGAGCCGAAACGGCACTTTCCAAGCTGGTGTTTAAAGTGATGAATGTGGAAATTATAAAGATAAAAAATAACACGAAGAATGCCCCTACAGGGGTGACTAAGGATTTTGTAACAGACCACAAAGCGCTTGGCAGAATACCTGCCAGGCTTTGAGAAATTGGCGAAATCATGGCAAGCAATGAGAGCATTGTACTGAAGGCGCCCAGTATAATATTTATTTTTGCAACTCTTAATTTAACTGACAGAAGAGGGAAAGCGGAAATAATAATAAGAAGCGGAATAATTATCGTACCAACTCCGAAAAGGTTGTAGAAATATTCGCGAAGAGGAGTAAGGGCGGCGGCTTTTGTAAAGAAGGAAATGAAAAGTAAAATTGAAAAGCCGACCAATGAAAAACCAACTATCGTTGTTATAGTCTTTTTTTCTAGTTGAATTGGAGCTAGTTTCGCTCTTCTTCTTCTGGGCATGTTTCTATTAATTGTACATTAAATCAATTCAAATTGCTATAGGTTATTTTGGGTAGAAAAAATCAATTAGGCAGGTACTCTTTTAGATTCTCGGTCGTAACGGCTACTTTATGAATTTTGCCTTCTAACTTTTGTTTAGCGACTTTGCGGCAAATAGCGTTTATTGTTCTATCCAGTGTTCTCATTCCCGCATCGAACCCCAAGGGTCTTACAATTTGATCCCAAATATCATCATCAATCATCAGTTCGCCGGTTGCCAAACCGGAACTGGCCAGAGCTCTTGGCAAAAGATAGTTTTTACCAATAGTTATTTTTTGGTCGTCAGTGTAGCTTGGCATTTCAACAAGTTCTACCCTATCCAGCACTGCAGTTGCAATTCCTCTGGTATTGTTGGCGGTTGCTATAAAAAGTACTTCTGAAAGATCAAAAGGGTAATCGATAAAATGATCCAGAAATTTATCGTTTTGTTCCGGATCTAAAAGTTCGACTAGAACTCCCATAATATCAGCTCTTGATTCGTCAGCAACCCTGTCAACTTCGTCGAGAAGAATTACCGGGTTTTTGGTTTGGACACGTCTTAGTACTTTTATCACCTGACCTGGTTCCGAACCTGGATAAGCACGCGCTTTGCCTCGCAATTGAAGAGCGTCCCCCATACCGCCAAAAGGTATTCTGCCAAATTTTCTGCCTAAAGCTTCGGCAATTGAAATAGCCATAGTTGTCTTGCCTGTTCCGACTAAACCAAGAAGCAAAATGGTTGGCGCCTTGGTTTTTTTACCTTGTTGCTGCTTGAGAGCAGTGACGGATATGTATTCAAGAATTCTTTCTTTTAACTCTCCCAGACCAAAATGATTTTTGTCCAGAATTTTTTTGGCGTTTTCCAGAGACAATATATCCTTACTACTTTGGCTCCAGGGCAAATTAACGATCCAATCGAGATATCTCGCTACAGAATCATATTCCTCAGAGTAACCCTGACTGGAGGCAATGCGATTTAGCCTTTCGATCATGGCCTTTACCTTTTGCTGAAGATTAGTAGGAAGCTGTGAGCTTGTTAATTTTTGCTCAAGAATTTGGATGTCTTCGAATTGGGCAGACGGGGTATTCACTTTAGACTAATTAAACCAGAAAAACGGGTGGCCTTCAAAGCAAAATTTATTTCCTCAACTTCTCGCAAAATTTTTTGCAGATTAGGATTGGCAATTCCACTGTTTTGGCGGCTTATGAGATTTATAAAACTTTCGCTCAACTGCTCGCCCTGTTTATTGGTAAAGAAGAGCAGAAAGTTCGAATCGCTATCAAAGTTAAATGAGGGGAAATCAGTGCTATTTTTTGACTGCAGAGAGTCTGCAATTTTGAAAGCTGCTTCTCTTGAGGACGCAAATACTACCCAGTTTTCTTGTTGAAAAAAAGTAACTGCTTCACTTTTCCCCTCACTTGAAATTATATTCATTAGATAAAATATAGTATCGGCGCGAACCTCCTCCTTGTATGAAGTTTCTGACTGATCGGAAAGCTCAATACTTTTAAGGCTTGAGAGGTCAATTTCTGTTTTCTCAACAATAAGTGCGAACTGCGCGTTCTTGCCGAATATTATTAAATACTGACCGCTAGTGGGGCTAAAATTATTTTTGAGCCAATTAACTAGATTTTCCGGATATAAGTTTCTGGTGGTGACAAAATCCAAAACGTTAGGCGCAAAAACAGCGAGGTTGAAGTCTTGGGGAACTTTTATTCTCTTTGGAGACAATTTTTCAATAAAGGGCGAGTGTGAAACAGTTCCAGAAAAGCTAATTGATTTCGTGCTAATTATTGGGTTTACTTTTATGGGAATTAGATGGGCAAGACTTGCAGAAGATGTGCTATCCAGTTCAAAAGAAAGGTCTTCTTGCGAATTTTGTGGGATTTGAAGATTTTCCAGAATTTTCGAGAGGTTTTTTTGATCTTTAGTCTTTAAATCAAAATTTACAAAAAACTTATTTTCTCCACTCGCTATAGTAATAAGGCTCTTGTTTGCGTCTTTTGTTAAAAAGAAGACAAGTGAGATGATAGCTACAACGACAATTACCCAAAATCCCAAAAATTTTTTGGGAATAAGTTTCATTTTTTAGCGTCTTTGCCTTGAGCCTCTACCTTTAAAGTTTCTCGAGTCTGGTTTTGAAAATCTTCGATATTGAGAATCTCCGCCTCTTTCCCGACTTCTATCTTTGTCTTCGTCACTTCCAAAAACCATTGAGAGATTTACTCTGCCTTGATCGTCAAGCTCCAAAACGCGGACTTTGACTTTTTGCCCAATCTTGACAACATCTTCAACTTTATTAACTCTGAAAGAAGCCAGTTTGGAAATGTGCACTAAACCTTCTTTGCCTGGCAGGATTTCAACCATTGCGCCAAATGGCAAAATTCTTTTGACTTCGCCTTCGTAAACTTCACCTGGCTGAGCTTCTTTAACAATACCCTCAACTATGGCTGCGGCTCTTTTGCATGCATCCGCATCTTTGCTGCTTATTGTTACTGTTCCCTCATCATTGATATCAATTGCAGCGCCGGTTTCGTTGATGATCTTGTTGATCACTCGACCTCCCGAACCGATGACATCACCGATTTTTGAAGGATCGATTTTAACCAAGATAACTGTTGGGGCATGTTTAGAAACACTGGTTCTGGATGTTGGTATGGTTGCGAGAATTTTTTCTAAAATTTCCAGTCTTGCCTTTTTAGCTTTTGCCAGCGCCTCTTCTAAGATTTTGACAGGAACGCCATCGAGCTTAGTATCCATTTGAATTGCCGTAATGCCGTTTTTGGTCCCCGCGACTTTGAAATCCATATCGCCTTGAGCATCTTCCTGATAAGCAATATCGGTTATGGTTACGTACTTTGATTTATCCCCTTTATCGGTAATTAGACCGATCGATATTCCTGCGACAGGTTCCTTAATTGGCACACCGGCATCCATAAGGGACAAAGTCGAACCACAAACTGCGGCCATTGAGGTTGAGCCCGCAGAAGAAAGGATTTCTGAAACTATTCTAATGGTGTAAGGAAATTTATCGTTTTCAGGGATAATTGGCCGAATGGCTTTTTCTGCCAATGCTCCGTGACCAATTTCGCGCCTTCCAGGTGCTCCTCGCCTACCTGTTTCTCCAACCGAAAATGGCGGAAAATTATAGTGATGCATGTATCTTTTCGTTTCTTCACCTTCCATACCTTCTATTAATTGCTCTAGAGCGGGTGAGGCAAGTGTGGCAATCGAAATAACTTGGGTATCGCCTCTTTGAAAAATTGCTGAGCCGTGGGTTCTCGGTAGAACTTCAACTCTTGTGGTAATCGGACGGATTTCATCCGGCGACCTACCGTCTGGTCTTTTTTTATTATTGAGAATTTCTTCTCGAAGAGCACTGGCTACAACCTCTTCAAAAATGCTGGAGAGAATTTTAGAATTTAGTGAATCCTGATCTTCTTTAATAAATTCAGCAGTTAAAATCCCTAATTTTTCTTCAAACCATCTTTCATCCTGACTGGATGAATTAAAATCCTTCATAAAGTTTTCCTCTATAAATTTCTTTATTTTGGCTTCGTCTTGTACACTGGCTTTTTGAGGCTTATATTCAATTTTTTTATTGCCCACTTCCTTTACCAGGCTTTCTATCTGAGTTATGATCGTTTTTCCCTGATCAATCCCGAATTTAATCGCATCTGCAACCGATTTTTCATCTGCTTCACTTGCTTCTGCTTCAAGCATAACAACATCTTGTTTATTGGAGGCAAGTATGATTTCCAAATCAGACAATTTTCTCTCGTCTTCAGTCGGGTTTAGAATAAATTTTCCGTTCTGTTTTGCGACACGAACTCCTGACAGGGGACCGTTCCAAGGAATGTCGGAAATTGCCAAAGCTGCGGAAGTTGCGACCAGCGAAACAATATCCGGATCGTTTTGCTGATCTACTGAAAGTACGGTAATTATTACCTGTACATCATTTTGAAAGTCTTTTGGAAACAGGGGCCTAATACTTCTGTCTATTAATCTTGAAGTTAAAACTGCGGTTTCAGTTGGTCTATTTTCGCGCTTAATGAATCTAGACGTGGAGATTTTCCCACCAGCATATAGTTTCTCTTCGTAGTCAACTGAAAGCGGGAAATATCCAACATCCGCTCGAGGCGCCTGGCTAACGGCTGTTGCCAGTACCACTGTTTCTCCATAGGAAGCAAGTACAGCGCCATTTGCTTGACCTGCCAATTCTCCGGTTTCAAGTACAAATTTCTTGCCACCAAGATCAAATTCTTTTTTTACTTTTTTACTCATATGAACGAAAAATTAATAAGAAGTTAGAGGAGTTAGAAATCGGGAATCAAAAACCACTCTTGATTCTTAATTCTCAACTTCCAACAACCCGTCTCTTCGTTGTCTTAATCTTTCTACTCAATATTATATAACTATTTAGTTAAAAATACAATTTAGCCTATTTCGGTAATCCGAGTTTATCAATAATATCCTTTAGGCTACTTGCGATCGCAAGGACATTTCCATTACTTGGGTAATCCTAATTTGTCTATGATGTCCTTATACCTCTCGGGTGCTTTCCTCGTTAAAAAATGTAGTAGTCTTCTCCTTTTGTTAATCATTGAAAGAAGACCTCTTCTGGAATGGTTGTCGTGGGAATGACCTTTTAAGTGATCTGCAACGTTGCCAATTCTTTGGGAAAGAAGTGCAACCTGCACTTCCGGCGATCCGGTATCACCCTCGTGGGTTTTGAATTTGTCAATTACTTGTTTTTTTACAGTTGATTTTTTTGTCATTTTAATAGGAATTTAGAGTATATAGAAATTATGATTCTCTGTCAAAAGATTTAGATCCCCGGTAGATCTTAGGTGGCTTTAACCATGATTCTTTGGAAGCCTCTTTAGTTTCTACTTCTTCAAGAGGTGTAGTCTGCTCTTCAGTATACAAAGGGTTATGCGGTTCATCGCTGGTCTGAGGTTTTATGCTCTGATATTTACCAACGTCGGCCGCTTGCCTTTGTTGGTAACTATCAAATTTTGGCGTTCTGCCAAAACTTGTCACGGCCTGCCTAGAGCTTTTAACTTCGTCATCTCCACTAGCTAAGCGTCCACGTCTAGACTCGCTGGCGAGGCTGGCGCTTCCCGCACCTAATTTTATTAAATGTTGGGCAGCTTCTAGCGTTGATGGAGCTGTGTTCTTCGGGGAAAACATATTAGTTGTTATTTTTATACCAGAATAAAGATTAAAGGAAATATCTTCATCAAAAGGCAAAGCGAGATTGGTAATAATTTTGGTAGTTAGCTCACTTATTGTAGCAGCTGCCGGGTCGCTTAGTTCAATTTGGGCAAATTTTTCAGATGGCTTGTCCCTATTTATGGACATGATCCAGCTTGTTGAACTATTAATTTGTTCATGAGTAATTTCATTCTTCACTTCACCTGCTGAATTAAAACCAATCGCGATGACTGTTTCGGGATAAGAAATAGCTTTCTCTAGCGAGACACTATTTGGTGAAACGCCTTGTGAACCGGAAAGAGCGTGAACTTTAATTTTTAATTCATCTCCGTCGAGATTGTACGTTACTTTATCCACCGTATTAATGGCGTCATTAATGACTACAACTAAGTCTTCTTTCCCTTCCAGCTTGTTAATTTTGTCCACTCCATATAGGTTATTTGCGTCATTAACTGTAGGTTCGTTTGCAGAAATTGCTGCAGTTTTACCGAATTTTTTTATTGAAAGATATAGAGCAAGTCCGGATGCCAGGCCGTCGAAGCCGCTTTTTGGGGAAACTGCAATCAAGACGCTCTGAGCTAAGGAAAGTTTGTCGAGAATCTGTTTTCTCTGATAATCATCCATTGTATTGAGTATTTATTTTATTCAAAGAAAATACCTTTTTATTAGGGTACAATTTTAACCCAAAGATTCTATAACATCTCCTTCTTTGAAGTCAAGATTCTTTTGGAAACCTACTCCGCATTCTTGACCCGCTTCTGCAGATTTTACTTCTTTTCTAAACTTTTTGAGCGAGGAGATTTGTGATTCTACTGTTTCTCCATTGTCTCTTCTTAAGATAATTTTATCACCTGTAGATATTCTGCCACTGGTGATTTTAGAGCCCGCTATTTTTGTGCCTTCTATATTAAAGACTGCTACGATTTGGGCTTTCCCTTTAATTTTTATTTCGTGTTTTGTTTCTACGAAGCTTTTAGCTATCTCTTCCAAATCGTCTATTAACTTATAAATGACTTCATAATTTCTGATGACAACATGCTCTTGGCCTGCTTGTTTTGCAACGGAATTCGGCACTTTAGTGTTAAAAGCTAAAATTGGAGCTTTGGCTACTTTAGCGAAACTGACATCTGCTGGTTGAACTTCACCGACCCCAGATGAAAGAACCATAACTTTTGGGGGTAAATTTTCTTTTATAGCTTCTAGCGACCCTAATACATCGGCTTTTATAATAATCTTGAATTTATCTTTTGCCTCCAAGGCTTTAGAGATGATGTCTGAGTGAGAGGCTGCTTGCTTATCAATAGCGCCTGTTGTCTTAATTATCTGATGGACTATGCTGCCAACATCTAAAATTTTTTTAAATCCTAATATTTCAACTGGTTTTGAAGGCAGTGCTTCTTTTATGTTCTTCCCCATATCGTCTTGCAGGGCTTTCACTTTAATAATTTCGTTGTCTACCTGAATGTTCTGGCCAATCGTTAAGGTACCTTTTTTGATAATCACGCTGACGATTGCACCTCGAAACTTATCTAGGAAAGATTCCACAACGACCGTTTCTAAAGGATCTTTTGGCAAAGACTCTTGAGGGGAAATTTGCCAGATAAGTTGAATGACTTCGAGAAGCTCCGATATACCTTTGTTTTTTGGGGCAGAAATTTCTACAAACGGAACTTCTCCACCATAACTTTCGGCAACAATTTCTGCTTTTTGTAAATCTTTTTTTACTTTCTCTATATTAATGTTAGGAAGATCTGTTTTGGTGATCGCTACTATCAGGGGAATATTAGCTTTTTTAATGTGTTTGATGGCCTCAACAGTTTGTGGCTTGACACTGTCGTTGGCTGCTACAACAAGTATGGCGATGTCGGCAATTTCTGCACCGCGCGAGCGCATTTTCTCAAATGCTGCATGGCCTGGTGTGTCTACAAAAGTTATTAAATTTCCCTGAAAGTTAATTTGGTAGGCGCCAATATGCTGAGTGATGCCTCCGTGTTCTTTGGCGACTACGTTAGTTTTGCGAATAGCATCTAAGAGAGTAGTTTTCCCATGATCGACGTGCCCCAGAATGGTTACAACCGGTGGACGAATGTTTTGTTTCTGGTCTTTTTCCATAATTTGTTAATTTTTTTTGAGGCGAGAAAACTTTCATTTAAGTAGTTTTTCGCTACTTGCATCATTACTTTTTGATCCATTGTTTTCTTCTTTAGCTTGAAGTGAATTCTGTGTTTGAGTTTCACTTTTTTCGGTAGATTCAGAATCTGACACCTTAACTTTTTCAGCAACTTTTTCCGCATCTTTTTCTTCCTTTTTTTCTTCTTCTTCGGAGATTATTGGTTGATTGTCATCGGCTGGAGGTTGGGACGCTGATTGATCTTCTTGACCTTTTTCTTGCTTCTCAGCCGTTCCTTTCTCGGTAGTCTCCTTTGACCCTTTTGTAACCTTTTCTTCTTCAGTAACCCCAAGAGCCTTTTTAGCTTCGTCTTGAGCTGCTTGTTCTTTAGCTTTTACCTCTTTGGGAGTACCGCTTTTGCCGCGAATATCTATTTTGTAACCGGTCAATTTTGCAGCAAGTCTGACGTTCTGACCTTCTCTACCGATTGCCAGCGAAAGCTGATCATCAGGGGCGGTAACTTCAGCAGTCTTCTTGTCTTCGTTAACTTTTACCTGAAGATCTTTAGCGGGAGATAGAGCAGATTTGATAAACTCAACCGGATCTTCCTGATAGGCAATTACATCAATTTTTTCATCGCCCAGTTCGTTGATGACAGCCTGCACTCTAACACCTTTTTGGCCAACGCAAGAGCCAACAGGGTCTACACCCATTTGATCAGAAAAAACAGCAATTTTAGAACGTGAGCCAGCCTCTCTGGCAATCGCTCTGATTTCTACTGTACCGGAGCTGACTTCCGGAACTTCCTGTTTAAAAAGCCCTGCAAGCAAACCATTGGCAGATCTGGAAACAATTATTTCTTCTCCTCTCATGCCTTCTTTGATACCAACTACAAAAAACTTTAGCCTTTGATTAACAAAATATTTATCTTGAGCCTGTTCTTGTGGGGGCATTATTCCTTCAGCTTTGCCCAAGTTTACGGTAATAACTGGACCTGAAATTCGCTGAATCAAACCTGAGACAATCGTGTCGATTTTTGAGGAATATTCTTCTAAAATAGCGTTTTTTTCGGCCTCCCGAATTCTTTGCAAGATAACCTGCTTTGCGGTTTGCGCTGCAATTCGGCCAAAGCCAGGTGGCGTTATATTTTTTTTATTCTTGGACAGCCCGACCTCACCCGTTTCTTCGTTTAACTTTACGTCTATTCCTTCGGGCTCGCCGTAATCCTTACGATAGGCGGCAAGTATTGCCTGTTTTATTGAATCGATTACAACAGCAGGCTCAAGTCCACGTTCAGAACAAACCTGGTTGAGAGCTGACGCAAATTCAGTTCTTGCTTGAATAGCCATTTTTTTTAGTTTATTAGAGATAAGAGAATAGAGTTAAGGGTTAAGTTTTAAGCGAAGGGATTTGCGGTAGGCAAATAATAGTTTCGCTACTTCTACTCTTAAATTCTCGAATCTCTGGTAATTCCTTTCGTCTAAATAATTAAGTTCTTTAACAATTTGTCCAAAAGCATCTAGTTCTGCTGTCGAGCCAATCGATATGTCTAAGAATCGAATATATTCCTTTGTCGATCCCTTGACATAACCCTCGACGATGTTTGCAACAATCGATGTTGCTGCTCTTCTCATCTGAGAAGTAATTCCGTAAATTTCCTCTTTTGGAAATTCTTTGGTCAAGCTGTAAACGAGCAAGGCTAGTTCTTTCGATTTTTGATATACGATTAGCTTTTTGTAACCTGCTTCGTACACTTTGCGATTATTTTACTCTATTCTCTTAACTCTATCCCCTATAAAGAAAAAGGTGGGCTGAAGACCACCTTTATTCGACCTATTTACCATGCGAATTCTAGCAAAATCGAGTATCCGAGTCAACCAAACGCAGATTCGGAGGATTTGCGGGCGTAGAGGCAGTAGTTAATTATCTGATTACTATCCATTCAGGGGTACACGATACCGCGAAGGCTGTGGAAGTCTAGAAGGGCAATTACTATAGCCAGAATCCTTTTAAGGTTATTCCAGTAAATTAGTAACCATATTTAATATAGACACATCTTTAAAAAAGAGGCAAGTGGTGGTGTTCTTGTTTTCATAATAATTCCAATGTATAGCTTTACCAAAAAGGGCAAGCCCTCTTTTTATCTATTTTTGATAAACTGAAAGTATGGGGAAAGGTTTTATTTTACCAATTTTAATATTTACTATGGTGATAGCAACTGTCACAGGAATTTCAGTCCTAAAATTTACAGTGCATAAGAATCAAGAATCATCGAAAACACAACAATCTGCTTCACCTACTCCTAGTGAAAGCCCTAAAAACATTGCCCTAATTGAACCGATAGACCCTGTTATTCAATATAACGTGATTAAGAAAGAAATCGTTGAGGAGCAGCAAGCGCAGATTATCGCAAAAAAAATTATCAATAAAACCCCAATAATAAATAATCCACCAGTAGTAAATAAACTACAAAAAAAAGATTATTTTTGTCAAAATCCTATTTGTATTTTTGAAGGGGATGCAAATTATGAGAAAAAAATAAAGCGCGCTTTGGGCTTAATAAACAGATTATCTCCAGAATACTACAAGATTATTGAAAGAAATGTAAGAGCGGTCGTATATACAACCCAAGGAAGCCATGTAAATACTAGTGACCCTAAAACCATATATATAAAGGATCCTAAATATTGTGATGTTGAAACAGATAATTTGATAAAGTCCCGTTGCGACGATCTTATATACGGCATTTTTCATGAGACACTACACTTAGATCTAGCGTACAACCAAGAATTTAATCACTTTTCGATTGGTGACCAGCACGCAATTATGATTAGAGATTTTCAAATACCGTTTTGGAATGCCATGTTTAACAGTAACGCTAGGCAGCAAAACGACCTTATTATTGAGACACCAAATTATAGATTTTCCCCACCAGCTAAAGTGACAATTAAAGGTAAAGTTATTAATCCCGAAATTAAAAAAATTGTGTACTCATTATTCTTCAACGGGGCTTGCTATAGTGTTGAATCAAGAAATAGCACTGTGGATATAAATGGCGATAGGTCTTTTGAATTTACAATAAATCTAGATAAGGATTATAGAAATTGTGACAAGTGGAAGAATAACTGGAAAGGGGATACTTTAATGGCTGTTCAGCATACTTATCAACTAAATATACAATATTGGGATGACACGCCCCTTCCAGCATATCGTGATACCGTTTGGATGAGTCCTCAACGTTTTTGGTGGACTGGTATTACAATTAAATTTTTACAGGAAAAATGTGGTTGTGTTATTGATTCATTTCGTCCATAAAACTAAACAAAAATACTTGTGCTCCAAAATACACCGGCTTTAAAAAAATCCCCGCGTAAGCTTGACAAGCATTTTTCATATTTTAATTATCGCTTTTCTTAAATTAAAATATATCAGAGGAGCGACATTGGCATGACTGAAATCGAGTTTGACTCGATGAAAGATACCAAGACGAATTACTAATACATTAGTTTAAAGTTAAAGCTCCCAGAATGATTAATGTTAAAACCGACAAGATTTGCTAAGATTGAAGTGGATGAAAAAAAAATTATTTTATACTTCTGGAATTATTTTGGCATGCTTAATACTCGCAAATTCGCTTCGATTTCCTCTCTCGATAAATTTTGATAGCCCAGTATTGGCTAAAGGAGAAGAAGGCTGTTGCTCTTTCACTCTTGTTGATTCGAGCACAGGATTAAGTATACCCAACGCAAAAGTAGAAATGTTGTCTAAAGAGTTATACGGCTGGTGTGGATTTTTCGACAATGGAAATGGACAACAAAGTTGGTTTTTTAGGTACTCCGACTCAAGTCAAACATACAGTATAACTTGCCAAATAAACTCGCCATCTTATCCGTCGACTGTTTCAGTAAGTGTTAATAAAGAGGGCTATCCATCAAAAACTGCTGCTATTCCGAGCTACGCCTGGGGTGGCAAAGTTTATCTAAGTAAAAATGTTCCCAGCCCATCTCCATCGCCTAAAGTAATTCCTACACCGAAACCAAGCCCTCAACTACAAAATCCACAGGACACGAGTTCGACTGTGAACGGGAGTCCAAAAATACCCAAGCTCTCGTTAAATAGAGCCCCTAGTGAACCAATTAAGGAAAAGCCTCAACAGACAAAATTTTTGGGGATAACGCTATCTGGCCGAAATAAAATAATATTGATCGTTACCCTAACTATCTTGTTAACATTGATTACTTCTTCTTTTATCTTATCGTTTATAAAGAAACGGAATCCACCAGCTTAGAAAACAACAACTCCGCTTCTGCCAAAACTATCCCATTTTTTTGTAAAATCCGCTTGCGATAAATAAACCTCGCCTATTAGCGGATCATTTAAAATCAATTGAGAGGGATTTTCTGCTTTACCAATAAACCCCTTGACCACAGCAGTATGTTCTCCAGTGACCGCAAAAACTTTTTCGCCGCTTGGTGTTAACCAATTTACTGGTCTTCCACCTCCAGCGTAATACCAAATCTGGATTGGATTACCATTTAAGAGTTCTCTCGTAATTTTTTCCAAAGCCCATCCGCTAAAGGCCTGTGCGTTCCTATATTTCTTTGCCACTTTTTCAATTGGGTTCCAATGTACTCCATAACCTGAGAGCATTTGTCTCCCCTTTGGGTTCCCTACGAAGGCTATATTTGGGTTGCCCCACGTATTTGCTGCATGAGGAGTGTTATCAAATCCAACCTCAGAAAGAAGCGAGTCCTCGTCCGTATTTATTCCTCTAAATGCAAGCATCATTCTTAAACTTGCAGTCTCGCATGATAAAGTATATTTTTGCAGATACGAAGGTACTGCGAGCTTTAAGATGAAACTTTCAGTTGTAAAATTTGTTGCAAATGTTTGATTGGAAGCTGGGCCATTCGTACCTTTTATTCCAGGTGAAAATGTGACGGTGTATTGCGTATCGTGCTGAAGAGGACTATTTGGCATAAAAATTAGAGTGTTAGAATCCCACGAAAAACTGCCTTCGGCTTGGGGAATGATACTAAAATTTGACTCAGCGGAAGTATGGTCGAGTTCCTGATCAAAGTTAAATCTCAAGCTGTTGTTGACGCCTACGCTATTATTGTTTGAATCTGAAATTGCAGATAGCAGCCTTACTGGCCCAATAGTTTTGAACTCGAGTGCTGCATCGTTTTCAAAAAAACTTCCATCCCTAGAAATTAACCCTCTCGAAACTTTTATAGTGTAATTGGTGTCGTAATTGAATTTTCCTGGCGTGTATTCCAGGTTAGAGTCATCTATCCAAGTAATTTTACCTTCGGCTGAGGGCGTAATTGTTAAAACGTTGCTGTTTCTAAGGAGATTTCTTTGCATGGGTTTAGAAAAAGTAATTTTTATCTTTGAGTCAATAAAGACATGATCTCCTGTAGGAGAAAAAGAGGTTATTTGGGGAGGCAGTTTAGTGGTAAAACTTGTTTTAAATTCGGGAATTTCATTCCCTTGATAAACAATTTGTCCCTTATTGTTGTACGAGATAGGATTTTTTGTAATCTTTAAAGTATAAATCGTACCCTGCTTGAATTTTTCTTTTGGAATGACTGTGTAGATTGATTTATCAGTGGATAACTTTACATCAAAAGGTATATTTGGCTCAAGAATGAAATTAAACCTTGCTAAACTTTTATTGGGTTTATCTAGGTTAACATTGATACTAGAATCAATGGGGATTTCTTTTTGTTCATTATCTGGTTCGGAGTTTGTGACTTTTGGAAGAGATTCTGTTCTAAATTTAAAGCTAAAGTTTTTCGATTTTGAAAGCTTGGAAACATTTTTTACATTCCTGAACTCAATCAGATACTCTGTATCAGGTAAAAAGGTAACATTAGGGTAAAAAACCAACTTTCTATACAGATGGGTTTTATGCAGCCCAACTTCATACTTCCACACCCCCTGTACTTCTGGTGTTATATGTTTTTCGAGATCAAATCGAGAAACTGGCCTGTCAAACTGCACCTCAATTCTTGATGGTATGGAAACGTTATTAGCGTCGAAATTTGGATAAGAACTACTGATTTTAGGTGCAGGTAAAAAGTAAAATGCTGCTATAACTAGAGCTGAGATGATAATTAAGATTTTTACGGCTAAACCGACTAAGAAGAAACCTTTAAAATGATTTGGATTTTCGGGCCTTCTGATAAAGTGGATCGTAAAGTAGACGATTGCAGTTATTGATATAAAAGCAAGGAAATAAAAGAAGATAACATCAGGGGTAATTAAGGGAGATCCCGCGTATATTGAGCCATTGGAGAGATCCACATATCAATTTTAACAAAAAATCATTATGTTCTTTCCAGTTCTTCGAGCAAGTGCTTTTGATCACGATTGAGTTTAGATGGGATGTGGACTCGGATTATGACATAGTGATCGCCGCGCTGATTACCGGAAACATGTTTTACACCTTTGCCGCGAAGGCGAATTTGAGTACCGGGTTGAGTACCAGAGGGGATTTTAATTTTGACACTGCCATCAACTGTTTCGATTTCTTCAACGGAGCCTAAAGCTGCTTTAGAAAATGAAATTTCGTGTTCAGAAACTATATCGTACCCCCTTCTTTTGAATTTGGGATGAGTTGGAACCTGACAAACCAAAATGAAACTAGTCGTCTACACCTGCCGGAATTTTTATTTTTTGCCTTTTTCCTTCAATGTCAATTTGTTTTTCGACACCCAGAACTGCCTCCATAAAGTCGATGTTAATTGCGTATCTAGGAAGTCTTTGCTGACGGCCAAATGGTGACTGACCACCAAAGAAGGCTTCAAAAATATCAAAAGGATCTGCAAAACCGCCAAAATCCCCGCCTTGTTGGCCACCGCCGGAGGACCAACTATAAGTTCTGAATCCGCCGCCGAATGGTCCGCCAGCACTTGAACTTGCGCCACCAAATCCTCCGCCCGGCTCAAAAGCACTGTGGCCGAATTGGTCATAAGCGCTCTTTTTTTGGGAATCAGAAAGAACCTGATAGGCTTCGTTTATTTCTTTAAACTTTTTTTCGGCGTCAGGAGCTTTGTTGACATCCGGATGATGCTTGCGGGCTTTTTGTCTGTAGGCGCTCTTTATCTCAGCGTCGGTTGCGTTTTTGGAAACACCGAGTACCTGATAGTAGTCTGTTTTTGCCATATGCACATTATATTTTAAAGTTAAATTTAGAAGTTCTCGACAAGCTCGAACAATATGCAAAGCATGTTGTTCTCGTCCTGAGTTTTATCGAAGGGCTCGAACAATAACGAGCATTAATCTTCGACCTTGTGGAGAAGTTCCTTAATTAGTAATCTTTTTACCTGCCAGATCCTGACCGCCTGCATATGTTGCAGTGGTTTTGTTGACTCTAAACTCAATTTCCGCGACTAAATCTTTTTCGCTCATGAGCTGTACTTTATGGACTCCGGCAACTTGCAGGGGAAAATTAACAAGCTCAGTCATGACATTGGCGCGGCCGTTGGGCCCAAGTTTAATTTTAAATTCTTTGGCCGGAAATTCTTTTTCAACCTTTTCCGGCGGAACAAGTTTTAAAGTTAGAGGATACTCTTCACCTGCATCCCCGCGAACAACCGCCACCAAATACATTTTTGGCCAGGCCGTTGGTAAGTTTTTAACAAAAAACTGATCAAAAATTCCAATAATTGATAGTTTTTGTTCTTGGGAAACACTGGCATGGTCGCAAAGGACAAAGATATCGGTAGTGAGTTTGGCCACATCTACTCCTTAACTACTTCACCTTCCTGAACTTCACCTTCTTCGTCTTTTGACTTTTTCTCGCCTTTGCCGTCTGACTGACTTTCTTCTTTCGTTTGTCCATTAGAAGCGTCTGCGTCTTTGGCACCTTCTGTTCCCTTGTACATTGATTCACCAATTTTGGAAAGAACGGATGAAAGTTCTTCGGTCTTTTGTTTAACTTCATCGACCGCACCGGAAGCTTGAATGTCTTTGACGGCCTTTATTTTTTCTTCAACATCTTTTTTAATGTCTTCGGGAACTTTGTCGCCGCCGTCTTTAAGGGCTTTTTCAGCTTGATATACAAGGGCATCTGCCTGGTTTCTGGTTTCAATTTCGCCCTTTTTCTCTTCATCTTCTTTGGCGTGCTCTTCGGCTTCGCGGGTCATGCGCTTTATTTCTTCATCCGTTAGACCTGTTGAGCCGGTAATCTTAATTGACTGCTCTTTGCCGGTTGCCTTGTCGCGGGCTTTAACGTTTAGGATTCCATTGGCATCAAGATCGAAAGTTACTTCGACTTGGGGAACACCGCGGGGTGCCGGTGGAATTCCATCGAGAATAAAGCGGCCCAGAGACTTATTGTCGGCTGCCATTGGCCTTTCACCCTGCAAAACATTTATTTCAACAGTTGTCTGATTGTCGGCAGCGGTTGAGAAAACTTCGGCTTTGGAAGTTGGAATGGTTGAGTTTCTGGTAATAAGCGCCGTTGATACACTACCTAATGTTTCGATGCCAAGAGTTAGGGGAGTAACATCCAGAAGAACCATTTCTTTCATTTCGCCGGTTAAAACGCCACCTTGCACGGCAGCCCCTACTGCTACAACTTCATCCGGATTTAAGCCTTTGTGCGGTTCTTTACCAAAAAATTCCTGTACTTTTTTAACAACCAGCGGCATTCTGGTCATGCCGCCAACTAAAATGACTTCGTCTATTTTTTTAGCATCGAGTTTTGCGTCTTTTAATGCTTTTTCAACCGGTTTAAATGTTTTGTCTACGAGCTCCCCGACTATTGATTCCAATTTGGCGCGGGAAAGTTTGAGTTGCAAATGCTTTGGCCCTGCTGAATCAGCAGTCAAATAGGGAATTGACACTTCGGTTTCGGTTGTCGATGAAAGTTCGACCTTGGCTTTTTCGGCAGCATCCCTAAGGCGCTGCAGCGCCTGCTTATCCTCTTTGACATCAATGCCTTGTTCTTTTTTAAATTCAGATGCTAAAAATTCAACAATTTTGGCATCGAAATCGTCTCCACCCAAATGGGTATCACCATTGGTAGCCTTAACTTCAAAAACCCCTTCACCAAGTTCTAATACAGAGATGTCGAAAGTGCCGCCGCCTAAATCGTAGACAGCAATTATGTGAGCATGAGATTTATCCAGACCGTAGGCAAGTGCTGCAGCGGTTGGTTCATTAATAATCCTTTCAACTTTAAAACCGGCGATTTCACCTGCCTGCTTAGTTGCCTGTCTTTGAGAATCGTCGAAATAGGCAGGAACAGTGATAACTGCTTTTTCGACTTTTTCGCCAAGATAGCTTTCGGCATCTTTTTTAATTTTGCCCAAAACCATAGCTGAAATTTCCTGAGGTGTATAATCTTTACCTTCGACACTTACGACAGCCATGCCCTCACGGCCATCTTTAACCTCGTAGGGAAGCCATTTAATGTCTTTTTGAACTTCCGGATCTTTGTATTTTCTGCCCATTAAACGCTTAACAGAAAATACGGTTGTCTTCGGGTTAACAACCATTTGGCGTTTTGCCGGTTCACCAACTACATTTTTGGTTGGATCAACAACAGAGGGAATAGTGTTTTTACCTTCCGCGCTATGGATTACTTTGGGTTTTCCCGCTTCGACAACAGCAATAACCGAATTGGTTGTTCCTAAATCTATACCGATGACTTTAGACATAAGCTTCCTCCTTTACCGCCGGTTCTACTTTCTTTTTAGAAACAATGACTTTGGCCGGTCTAAGGATTGTATCTTCTATTTTATAGCCTTTGGTCAAAACCTTGATAACTAGATTATCATGTTCACCGTGTTGCGTCTCAACCGCCTCATGATAGTGCGGATTAAACTGAGCACCTTCTGCGGCAATTTCTTCCACGCCTTCGCCAGTTAAGATTTCTTTAAATTGCTTAATAACAATTTCTAAACCCTCGTCATTAAGATGAACTTGGGCTTTTTCCAGATTGTCGAGAACCGGTAAAAGTTTTTCGATGAGTAGGCTTGCTGAAAGTTTAGACAGAAGTTTTCTTTCCTCTTCGACCCGTTTTTCCAAGTTTTGGTAGTCGGCAAGGGCACGCTTGAGTCGATCCTCGAGCTCATGATGCTCGACTAAGTTGTCAGTTTTTTTTACTTTTGTTGCTTTTGATTTTGGCATTTTACCTTCCTACTTCAGAAAGAAGCTGGGAAAAATATTTCATTGTTGGAATAATTGTTGAATAATTTAGTCTGGACGGACCGATAACTCCAAGATGACCCTGATGGTTGGGCATTTGATAACGGGTTACTACAAAGCTGCACGGCTCAAGATAAGGAATACCAAGTTCTTCGCCAAATAAAATCCTGAGCTGTTCTTCACGGGGAAGCAGGTTCATAATTGGGGCAAGCATTTCAGCTTTATCCAACATTGAAAGAACTGCTCTTGTGATATCGATATCATAAAACTCCGGCATATCCAGGATGTTGGCCATACCTGCCGAATAAAGGTCACCTACATCGTCGGTTACAACTGCCAGAGATCTTGTTTGGTCGGCAAGAGCTCGAGCTGTGTGACGAAGGAGTTTTTCGTAGGGTTCATTTGGTTCGTTCAATTCTTCTTTGATGGCAACCTCGTCCTTAAGTGAGAGTGATTTTTCTTCCATTAATTGATCGACGTAGAATTTCATGCCAGCAGAAGTTGGAACACGACCGGCAGAAGTGTGGAGTTGCTTTAGATAACCCATGTTGGTGAGCTTGACCATTTCGTTTCTGATAGTTGCCGGAGAAACTCCAAGTGAGAATTCCTTTTCAATAGTTTCCGAGCCAACAGCCTCAGCGGTTTCGATATATTTTTCGATAATTACCCGAAGCAAATTTTTGTGGCGTTCAGTTAAATCCATCCTTCGTCCTTTCAGTCCTCAGGACAAGTCATTGATTTCAATTAGTAAATAAGGGCTCGTCCCGAACCATTTGGTGAGGGATTAGCAGACAATGTATCACGAGTGCTAATGAATGTCAAGAGCGAATTTTATGAGCTTGAAGACTCTGAGTTTATCGAAGAGTCAACCCCTGCTGAGCGGGGCGCAGATCCTGAGTTAACTTGTCCTGAATTCACTGAAGGATCGAAGGGTCAAGGGCGGAGCTTTGTGTCCGTTTTCAAAAGTGCAATTAATCATTTTCAAAGTGATTCAACTTTTACGGGATTTGTGAAACCAGCTGTTACCTTCACTTATTCTAAAAAACTCGCTATCTTTGTTGGATCTAAATCTTCCAAAGATTCGACTATTAGATTCGCAATGCCTTCAAATTCTTCCGGTTTAAAAAATACTTTATTTACAACTGCAATTACTTTCATATTCGCTTTTTTGCCGGCAGTTGCTCCATTTGGAGCATCTTCCAGCACAACGCAATTTCTTGATTCAATTCCCAGTTCATCTGACGTTTTTAGATAAACATCCGGTGCAGGTTTGCCATTTTTAACTTCTTCTCCGGAAACTAATAAATCAAAAAGCTGGGATAAATTAAAGTGACGTGTCATTGTTTCGATTACTACTTTTGGGGATGATGATGCGATGGCTAATTTAAATTGATTAGAATTGCTTAAATCTTTTACTAATCTTTCACATCCTGGAAGCAATTCCAGTGCCGGATTGTCATAACTTTGAACCAATTTATCCGTTAAAAGTTTTTCTCCATCTTCTTGGTTGATAGGCAAATGGTATTCTCTTATCATTACTTCAACCACACCGGATACACGCATGCCTTGATATCTCTTTGCTATTTTGATGTCGTATTCTTTGCCTAAATCCTTAAGTAATTCAATTTCTGCCTGACGCCATGTCAGCTTCGTATCAAGCATCAAGCCATCCATATCGAAAATAACTGCTTCATCCATAAAAGAATTATATCTATAATACAGCTAGAAATGCCTCCTGTGGTATATCCACAGATCCGAAGCGGCGCATGCGCTTTTTACCTTAATGCGAATATAATTTAACTTCGGGCATTGGAAAATGCCGCTTATTGTAGGTAATTAATGTTAAATGAAAATTTGCGGCGGTTGCTGCAATCAGC
>Ga0075635_109_pt1 | contig 24546 bp, 20 predicted proteins | sample RifGroA1_FD_68387 | JGI IMG/M metagenome (GOLD analysis project Ga0075635, IMG submission 68387) | Microgenomates (Curtissbacteria) bacterium GW2011_GWA1_41_11
AATCGCTAGTAATCGCGGATCAGCAGGCCGCGGTGAATACGTTCTCAGGTCTTGTACACACCGCCCGTCAAGCCAACAAAGTTGGGAGAGCCCGAAATACCACTTTATGTGGTTCTAAGGCTAGCCCGGCGATGGGGACTAAGTCGTAACAAGGTATCCGTTCTGGAAGGAGCGGATGGATCACCTCCTTTCTAAGGAGAATATATCAGCGTCTAGCGTCTAGTTTTCTAGCGTATAGAAGCTGCAATGATTGTCTACCCTCACGGAGTAGACGTGCGATTGGAGAATCGTAAAATCTTCGGATTTTCTCGTTTCCTATAAACGAGTCTCTATGGAATCAGGGTGCCACTTTTGAGGATTCAAGAAAAATTTCTTAAATTTTTCGCAGTCCGCCTAAAATTGCTCTTTGAGCCGCAGTACAAATGTACTAAGGCGAAAAGTAAAATTTGGCGGATTTCCTTTACTTTATTTTCTGCCAATTGTCTGTAATTATCCCGTCCACTTTTAACTCAGCCAATCGTTTAGCTTCTTTCAAATCGTTAACTGTCCAGACCCAAACTTGCACAGATTTCTTCCTGAATTCTTTCATGAATTTTTTATCTATAAGTTTGTAGTGGACGGAAAAACCCGCAGGTTTTTTGAGAAGGTGCAATTGGCGCTTAAACTTTTCAAGGCTTCTTTTATTTTTCAATGTATAAAAAGGGTGAGCACTATTCTGGAGGCAGATTTTTGAGATCATCTTCCAGTCGTGGCCGCAAATTTTGGTATTTTTAGTTTTCAGTTTAATAAGAAGTTCTGCCAGTTTGCTTGCAAAACTGTTGCGGGGACTAACCGGTTTTAGATCTAAAAACGCGCGGGTTTTAATTTCGGCAATCAGAATTCTGTCTAGCAGCGTGCCGATTCCGAAGATTCCCATTAGGCCGTTGTGCTGGGCAGTGAACTTATCAAAAAAGAATCTTTTGGAAACGTCGATTTCTACAAAATCGGCTCCGGCTTGAATAGCAGTTTTGGCTTCTGACAGGTTTTTTATGCCGTGAGCGATTATTTTCACCTGCCTATAGTGTAACACGCAAGTGGGAAAGAACGTATCATAACTACAGGTGTCATCCTCGACTTGATCGAGGATCTGGATTCTCAGTCAAGTCTTCGACCGTGAGTCTCAGGTCTTCGATTCCGAGGTCGCTCAGACTCGAGGAACCGAATCGGCTGAGAATGACAGTAGGTGTTAATGAAATCCTAAATATAGGAATACTTGTTGGTGTAGCCTTAATTTGATAGAATTTGTGGGTGATGGCAAGCCCAGAGCAGGAACGTGGCGGTAGTGAAGATAAATCAGTTTGGCGCAAGTCAACTGCGATAAAAATTGGCGCCGGAATGGTTGTCGCTGGAGCTTTCTTTAATTTGTCTTTTGCAGCTATTGGTTTGGGAGTTGTGGCTGGTTCATGGTTATGGCATAAGAGAGAAAAATAATTCGGCGCAGTGGCCCTTCTCCCGCAAAGCGGGATCAGGATAAACTTTGTGGTAACTAAGAAAAATATGGTCCGGTAGCCAAGTGGTAAGGCAACGGTCTGCAAAACCGTTATTCGTGGGTTCGATTCCCATCCGGACCTCTCATATTAGGGCGATTAGTTCAGTGGTTAGAACGCTGTCCTGATAAGACAGAGGTCGATGGTTCGATTCCATCATCGCCCACAGGCTAAATTCTGATCCGGTATCGGGATATTAGGTGAGTTTAGGGTTCATTTTAGTTTATAATCTGACTGAGGCTTATTAGAAGAGGTTGTTAGTTGTATCAAAATTATTACTTGGTGGATAGAGTACTTCCTTACAACCGGCGCCTTGACTAACACCGCTTGCATCAGGGGGTAAGTTTGTATTATCGCTGCACCTGAAAACCCGCCTTCCGGCTTCTGCCTGGTTATCAACGGATTCTAGCCTGACACCTATCCAATAAATGGTGCATGGAGGACTCGCGCCGCCACATGCATCTTGAGTATCCGCCTTCGGTTCATATCTGTAATAAAAAGTTGTATCGTTTACTGGATCCTTGGGAAGTTTTTTAAGAAATTCTTGGTTAGTAACTAGTTCTTGATAGAAATAACTGTTGCTAGGGTAAGGCCAATCAAGTTCAGGTGTAGTAATCGGGCATGATGCGCCCCTTCCCCTGCTCGAATCACAGGTATTTTCTCGTGGGTAATTACCTGCTAGTGTGTAGTACCCAATCGAGGCATTAGCGAGAGCATTTATATCCTGCTTTCTTTGAGCATCTCGAGCTTGACGGGTACGTTTGCCGGGATTTATGGCAACCATAACTGCTGCTGCCAAAATTCCTAAGATGGCAATTACTATAAGAAGTTCAATGAGCGTAAAACCTCGGGGGGGGCTTTTGTGGGCAGTGTTAAATACATTCTTTTACATTTAGTATACCTCTTAAATTTAAATTAAGAGACAAACCCAAATAGGGTTTGGGAAGGAATAGTTTCGCCGCTATTTTGTCCTTAAATTATCTACCCCAAACCTGATATATCCATTTTTTCTAAACGTATCATCAAAGCCAAAAATCTCGCGAGTTTCGTATTCGTCCGCAAAAGCCATGACTAGGCAGTCGGTGAAACTGACGGATTTTGGTTGCTTTTGGAATTTCTCAAGTGCTTCAATTCTTACTTCTAAAGTGGTTTCAGCGATTATAAACATTTTTGTCTTGATGATTTTTGAGCCAGTTCTTATAGCTATTTCTTTGCTTACTTTTTTGCCCAGCACATTGAGAGTCTCACTGAATATTTCTCCAGGTACTATAACCTGACGGTCGGTTTTTTCGATTTGTAAACTTTGCCGATTTGCAATCTGATGATTGTTATCTGTAATCGATGACAGGGAGACTAATGCGCTTGAGTCGGCTATGATGGGCGTGTTATGGCCATTCTTCATAGAGATACTTATCTATGTTTTTGGAGAGATCTCTAGGACCTTTAGCATTTAATTTTTTGGCCATGGCGGCAATTTCAAGAAGAACGTGGCCGGCGTTTTTAGAGGTTTTTTTCCTCTTTAAACCTTCCTCGAGTGTGTCACGAATTACCTGAGCCTTGGCTTTTTTTTCGCGTTTGGCTATAAGATCAATATTTCTATATAAATCCTTTGGTAAGTAAACTTGGGTACGAATCATATGGCTAATGTATAACATACATTAGATGAGATTTCAAGAAACGAATGTCAGTAGAGTTTGAGCGGGGAATAGTGTTAGTTTTTTGGTTAGGCAATTTTTCACTTTAAAGCTGCCCCACCTGAATCGAAACTAAAAAATCCTGTTGCATCACTGAACTCTACTTCCTTACACCCAGGTTGTAATTGGCCAAGAAGAAGGACTTGATTACTGTCGCTACATCTAAATACCATTTTTCCTTTTTTAGCAGGGTTATCTACAGCTTCCAATCTTACACCGATCCAGTAATCAACGCAATAATTTGATCCTGGTGGAGGATCTAAAAAATCACAATTGGTTGTAAATCTTCCAAGTGGCTGGTATCTGTAATAATAAGTAGTGTCGTTCTTGGGATCTAAAGGTAATTTTTTTAAAAAACCCTGATTGACTACTATTGCTGAATGGAAGTAATCGGCAGGACCACCGGAATCCCAATCGGAACCTGTAACATTAATATGGCAGTTGGGCGCCAAGGCCATATAAAAAGATCCTCTACTTGTCACGCAAGTATTTGCCCAAGGATAGTATCCGACTATCGCATAATTGCCTATTAGAGCATTTGCTATTGCATTAATATCCTGTTTTCTTTTAGCATCACGAGCTTGAGCAGCGCGTTTGCCGGGATTAATGGCGACAATAACTGCAGCCGCTAAAATTCCTAGGATAGCTATGACAATTAGAAGTTCGATTAAGGTGAACCCCAATTTTTCTGTGGGGGGGGGGCTTTTGTTGTCATTGCCAATATATTTTTATATATGTAGTATACCGCTAAGATTTAAATCAGGAAACAAAACTTACAAGGGTTTGGGCGGGGATTGTTTCACCATTATTTATTCTTCCACTGATAATCATCTTAGCAATGCCGTCTTCGAGCCTGTCCTGAATTAGCCTGCGAATTGGTCTGGCGCCAAACTCTATATTGTAGCCTTTAGTTGCAACAGCTTGCGCAAGTTGGTCATTAATTTGCAAGGTAATATTTTTTGTCTCTTTAATTTGTGCTGCAAGTTCGGCAAGCATTAGTTTGGAGACTGCTAGAACCTGTTGCTGTGAGAGTGGCTTGTAGACAACAACCGCATCGAATCTGTTGACAAGTTCCGGATTAAACAGGCCTTTAGAGAGAACATATTCAATAAGCTTACTACTTAAATCTTTGGTTGCACTTTTTACTACCTGTTCTCGAATAAATTCAGCTCCAGCATTAGATGTAGCAATGATAATTATATTTGTGAAGCTGACTTTTTTACCAAATGCATCTGTCAAACTTCCCTCGTCTATAATCTGCAGGAAAAGATTTTGCACATAGGGGTCGGCCTTTTCAAATTCGTCGACTAGCAAGAGTCCATAAGGATTCTGCAGGACCATAGAAGTCAATTGGCCTGGCGTTTTAGTTTCCATGTCACCAATTAAGCGCTTGGTTGAGCCTTGTTCCCTAAATTCAGTCATATCCAGGCGGATCATTTTACTTTCTGCCCCAAAGAAAGCATCGGCCAGAGCTTTGGCAGTTTCGGTTTTGCCAACACCGGTTGGTCCTAAGAAAAGGAAAGAGCCCATCGGTCGCTTGCCGCGCTCAAGGCCGGTTCGCGAGCGACGCATAGCTTTGGCAATTGAAACAATTGCTTCGTCTTGGCCGACGATTCTCTTATGTAGATAACCTTCCAAATCTTTTAATTTTTCCAGTTCCTCTGTTTCTATTTTGCCGATCGGGATTTTTGTCCGTTCCGAGAGAACATCGTCGACAATGTCAATTGTTACCTGTTTTTTATTTAATTTTTGAGTCCGAGCGATAGAGTCGTCCAGCAAAAGAGTCGATTTTTCGGGCTGGCGTTTTTCTTGCATTAAGCGCTCGCTTTTGTCGACAATTTCCAGAATGGATTGATAGTCGCAAGTGATGTGCACTTTCGCGTAAATTTCCAAAGAGTAGCCAATTAAAATCTGAATAGTTTCTTCAACTTTTGGTTCAAAAACCTCAACTTTTTCAAATAGTTTTAAAAATTGGGGACTAGTCCTTATGTATTTGTTGAATTCGTCGTAAGTAGTGATGCCAATAATAGGAAGGGAATTGTCGTTAAGAACCGCGTTTAGGACATCAGAAAAGTCGATGCGGCCGTCTTGAGATGAACTGATTTTGTCGACATAATCTACAACCAGAATTATATTGCCGGCGTGTTTGGCTTCTTGGAGCAAAGCTTCAAAATTGGCTTTAATTTCCAGCAGATTTTTACTTGAAGAAAGCAGGGCGACCGTGTCCATTAACAGCACTTTTTTATCACTGAGGCTTTTAATTTGGCGTCTGGTGATTGCGGATGCCAAATCAACAATCCCGCTATGTTTGCCGACGCCGACTTCGCCGATCATGATGGCGTTATTGGCATGAGGGCGGGTTAAAATTTTTTCAATACTCGTAACGAGCGCTTTATTAAAATACGGGCTGGCGATTTTTTTATGGGTGAGTTCAGTACAGAACGTATCAAGGGTGTTGGTGTAGCCATAAATTAAACTGTAGCCAATCGGGTCTTTTTTAGAGATAGTCGGATCGTTGTAGAAATGGTCAAGGTACTGGATAAGGATGGCAAATTGCTTATCGTTGATGTTTTTCTTGGCAAGATATTGTTGTAATTTTGGCCAGTTGTAAGAAAGGGTTGAAAACATTTCAAAAAGGTTTTGCCCGGCATTTATCGCAAGTGAGTTTGGTGCTGGAATGGCAGCGAATAGCTCAATAAACCCGTCATCAAAAAATAATTTGAGGCCTTTGAAAAATGCCGATCTTTCAAGTTTGGAAACAAATTTTTTGGGATTTTCAATATCGGAATTGAAAAATGTGAAGCGTAGAAACAGAAAATAATCTGGCAGAGAGGCAATAGGGGGAATGTACAAAATTATCTGGATCAAGAATACGAATGCGAAGATAATCAATAAGAAAATGCCGAAGATAATGAGAAAAATCCGCACTACTGCGCCAACCCCGCGTGAAACTAAATCAAAAGAGAGCCTATCTACAAGAGATGCTTTTTTGCTCTGAGTTAGTCTTCTGTAAGGCGCGAAAAGATTCTTAACAAGTCCGAAGATATTCAAATATCTGGCTTCTTCGACTATTCTTTGCGGCCGGGATTTAACGAAATTCGGCAAAGCGTAGGTGAAATGATAGATAAAGTAATTTTTGGGTTTCATTAGTTTAAGTTTAGCAAATTTAGGTTAAGATAGAGGTATGTCAGTTAGAGATGCAGTCGTTGAGCAGTTAAAGAGAGTACAAGAAGGCTATAGAGGTATGGTTAAAGTAGTACCAGAAAAACCGAAGGCCGAAGAAATAGGCCGAGAACTGGTGGCAAGGGCCATAGACAACAGGATTTTCGGACACACAGATATGCGGGATGCATCAGCGCATTTTACAAATACTGATGTACTAGTAGCTATGCAATCTTTTGAACCGGCTGAAGATGCAGATCAGTCTGAAAAGGATGCTTACCAAAAAGCTAAGGAAAAGAGCAGATTAGCACTTGAGGCTCTTGCCAATCAAGGCGTTTTAAATAAAGTTGATCTGGAGTTGGAAGACGAAAGAGGAGAAAGATTTTATTACAGCGCGAAAGACGAAGCGAAGCTTGCAGAAATTGCTGCGATGCAGGTGGCTTCAGAATCCAAATCCGCCTAATTTCCCCTATTTTTTGCAATCTTTAATGTCTATGTATGTTTGATGTGGTTACTTGTTGGATGAACTTTGTGGGTTTCGAATTCAATTTGGTTTGCCATTGGATTGAAGGACTGTTAAGATTTGCCCATGCATACGGGAGAGCGCCGCGATCGGTTGGTTAAATATGAATCATGGTTTTTTACAGATGCCCACAAACCCATTTTGCAGGCTTGGGTCGATGGTAAGCGAAGTACTGAGGAAATGGCACAGAGTTTAGGAAAAACTCCCCTGCGAACTCATCAGTTGCGTTCAGAGATTACTTCGGTAATGGATGTAGGCATTGGCAAGGATCATGTAGCGAAGGCCGTAGTTTATGCAGTGGTTCATCACTTGGTTAATTTTGATGTAATTGATCAAATAAGGCGAAAAAGATCTTTTGCAGATCGTGAAACGAACATACTGACTTTAATGGCAATGGGTTTGGATAATCAACAGATCGCTGTACATCTGTCGATAAAACCTGATTACGTTAAGGCGGGCAAACGGGATATTTTAGATAATTTAGGCGTTAGTTCGCCCTACACCGCTCTTGCTTGGGGTATACGCAGATCTATACAGCGATTGCAGCGCCAAAGCGATTAACTTATATGTTGAAAGATTATTACGCGTGTCGGGCGTGGTCCTACTTCGCTAAAGCTTCGTAGGGTAAACTTGAGAGTTCTATGCTTAAAAACTACTATGAAATACGATCTTGGTTGGAATCTTTTATTCCGTATACATATTCTAAAGAGAATTTAGGTTTTGAGCGCATTGAATATTTACTCAAGCTTCTGGGAAATCCCGAAAAAAAATTTAAATCGATTCATGTTGGAGGGACAAGTGGAAAAGGAAGTACGGCATTTTACATTGCGCGACTTTTGCAATTTTCGGGATATAAGACAGGACTTCATTTATCTCCACATCTCATTTATTTAGGAGAAAGGATGCAAATAAATGGCAAAGAAATTTCTGTTTCAAAGTTCTGTGCATTAATTCGCGGAATTAAACCCTTTGTAGAGCAAATGGAAGGATCTCAGGTAGGAAAACCGAGTTATTTTGAAATACTGGTTGCTTTAAGTTTTAAATATTTTGCCGATAGCAAAGTTGACCTTGCAGTTGTAGAAGTTGGTTTGGGCGGAAGGTTTGATGCTACGAATGTGTTGCAACCGGAAATTAGCGTGATTACTAATGTTGGTTTGGACCACACTGAGATTTTAGGAAATTCTGTAGAAAAAATAGCGGAAGAAAAAGCGGGAATTATTAAAAAAAATGTCCCAATTGTTACCGGAGCTGGTAGTAAGGCACTAAAAATTATTGAAAAAGCTGCAAAAGCAAAAAAATCACCATTGATCAAAATTAATACTCGATTAGGGGTCAGATCCCTAAAATCCGATATGAACTTATACAAAAGTTTATCTATTGATATAGTAAGGCACACTCACAATTTATTCGCGTTTTCTAACAAATTGTTGGCAATTACGGCTGTATCTGAGCTTAAAATTAAGTTAAGCAGGCAAATCGTCAAAAAAGCATTTAGCAAAGGATTAGAGGGTAGATTAGAAGAAGTCGATCGAGGAGTTATTCTGGATGGAGCGCACAATGTTGACAAAGTTAGGTTTTTGATTCATTTTGTCAGAGATACATTTCTGATTCGTCATTCCCGCGAAGGCGGGAATCTGGATCCTCGCTTACGCGAAGATGACATGAGCGGGGTGGTCTTAGTCTTGGCTTTTAAAAAGGGAAAAAACTGGAAGAAAATGGTTGATCTACTCGTTAGAAATTTACCGGTCAGGGAAATTGTGGCTACGGAGTTTCGCGCTGTAACAGATACTGGTAGGTTTGCTACTCTTAAGGCTGAAGAAATTGAAAATTATGTTAAATCTGTCCACGGTATACAGGCCATAGTCTGCAGAAATTCTCAAGAGTCTGTCTTTAAAGCGCTGAACGTTAAACGCTTAAATTCTAATCAACTGATTTTAATCACCGGCTCACTTTATCTAATTGGGGAAGCAAGAACGTTATGGTATTTACCGCCTTTCTAAATACTTGATACCTAATACTTAATACAACATACTGGACTTATGAAGCAGATTTCGGATTTACCAGTTTCGGGCAAAAGGGTACTTCTTCGGGCAGATTTGGATGTGCCGCTGACTAGTGTCGGTTTTGAGGAAGCTTCGACTAGGCTAACTAATCTTAAGCCAACTGTCGACTATTTATTTAATGAAAATGCCAAGATTATAATTATTGGCCACATAGATAGGCCCCAAAAGATTGATCCTGCTCTTTCAACCAGACAATTAATTGATCCTTTGCAAAAAATTTTCAAAAGGACAATTGTTTTTAAAAAAGATTTCGAACCAGATTTTTCCGATCCCGTTTCGCAAAGGGAAGACGAAACGGGATCGTCAGTTTTAAAGAGTCAGGTAACGCTTTTTGAAAATCTAAGGTTTTGGCCGGGAGAAGTTAACAACGATAGCGAGTTTGCGAGAAAACTGGCGAACCTTGCTGATTTTTACGTAAACGATGCGTTTGGAAATTGTCACCGAAGCCATGCTTCGATGGTAGGCTTACCTAAACTTTTATCTTCGGCAGCCGGTTCTCATTTAATATTGGAAGTCGATGAACTTTCTAAAATTATAAACAAACCGCAACACCCTCTGATTGCCATTGTTGGCGGGGCTAAGATAGAAACAAAATTGCCGGTTATTGAAAATTTGGCCAAAATTGCCGATTTTGTCTTGGTGGGCGGAGAGTTACCAATAGAAATTAAAAAGTTTGATTCTAGAACTGCCGATAATGTGGTTGTTGCAACGCTGGTTGACGAAAATAAAGACTTGTCCGGCGAGTCAATTGAGAAATTCATTAAGGTAATTAAAAGTGCTAAAACTGTGGTTTGGAACGGGCCACAGGGAATGTTTGAAGAGGGTTTTAGCCATGGATCGCTCTCTGTTGCCCAAGCAATTATTGAAAGCGGGGCGCATTCTATTGTCGGCGGCGGAGAGACGACCCAATTTCTGGAACAAAATAATCTGCTTTCCAAATTTTCTTTCGTTTCTGCCGGTGGCGGGGCATTGCTTGATTTTCTGGCAGGCAAAAAATTGCCAGCGCTTGAGGCCTTAGAGTAAAGTGGAATTATGATTAAAGTTGCCATTAACGGTTTTGGCAGAATTGGAAGATCAGCATTTAAAGTGGCTTTGGATAAGCACGGTGATGACGTTGAGATTGTTGCTATTAACGATTTAGTTGAACCGGCGATTCTTGCCCATCTTTTACAATATGATTCTGTTTACGGAATTTATTCGCGAAAAATCTTTTCGGATTCTAAAAACATAATTGTTGACAGCAGAAAAATTCTTGTAACTGCTGAAAAGGAGCCGGTAAATTTACCATGGAAGGATTTATCTGTAGATGTAGTTATTGAGTCGACTGGCCGTTTTACAAAGCATGACGACGCCACAAAACACATCAGAGCCGGTGCTAAAAAGGTAGTTATCTCCGCACCAGGGAAAGAAACGCCGACGTTTTTGATTGGGGTTAATGAGGATAAGTATAAAGGCGAGGATGTTCTCAATAATGCTTCCTGCACGACAAATTGTATTGCTCCGGTTGCTAAGGTCATGCAGGAGAAATTCGGCATTAAAAAAGCTTTAATGACAACAATTCATGCAGTTACTGCCGAACAAAACTTAGTTGACGGCCCGCCTCCGGGGGGCAAGGCAAATGACTTAAGGCGGGCGAGGGCTGCTTACCTCAATATTATTCCGACAACTACGGGAGCTGCGATTGCGACAACTGAAGCGATTCCGGAGTTAAAAGGAAAATTTGACGGAGTGGCGCTGCGAGTGCCAGTACCTGTTGGGTCGCTTTCGGATTTTACGTTTCTTTTGGAAAAATCAACGACTGTAGAGGAAATCAACAGAGTTTTGACAGAGGCTTCAAAGGAGACTCCTTTGAAGGGTATAATGGCGGTTTCCAACGATTCTCTAGTTTCTTCGGATATTGTGGGCAGAAGCGAATCAGCAATCGTTGATTTATCATTGACGCAACTTGTGGATGGTGATTTAGTCAAAATCTTTGCCTGGTATGATAATGAGTACGGATATTCCAACCGTCTCATAGAGCAAGTTATTCAGGTGGGTAAAACAATTTCTTCTTGACAACTTTTAAGCTAGCATTTAAGATTGCCTCGTATGACTCCAGTCGAAACATTCGAGCAACACCACAACCCGAAATTTGAGGGTGACAAAATCAATCTGTCTGAGCTGAAATTAGCAGTTAGGAATGTTTGCGAAAAGAGAGGTATTTTGAAGATCAACGAAGTTGAAGATGATCAGACCGCAGAATTTGATGTTATTTTTACTGTTGGTCAATCGATTGCTGATTCTTATCCGGTGGTAGTGATTGGTCACGACGCTTCTGAGATGTTTGCCGAAAACTGGATTGACACACAAGACAGAGACAATCATTTAATCGTTCCGGACAATCACCCCGAAATTATTGAGGAAGTAAAAACAGAAATTGAACGTTTAAGAGAAGCATCAAAATTCAGTACGGCCTCTTCTCAAACTTAGGATTCTTGCCTCAAATTTAATTTTCTGGCGAGCCCGTTTAGGAATTTAGATTCTTCCCCCGCAAAGCGGGGTCAGAATGACAGTGGTGGGAATTGCTTTTCTGTACAGAATTCTGTATTATGGATTTAAGATTCTCGCATGCGCGAGAATGACAAGGAGGACTTTATGATCAAAACTTTACCGATAACTAAAGCCAGAAACGAGCTGCCAACACTTGTTAACAATGCAGCTAAAAAGCTAGACGAGTATGTTATTACGGTTAACGGCGTGCCTCAAGCTGTTTTGATGTCGGTTGCCGAGTATGAGTCATGGAGAGAGACAGAAGAGGTTTTAGCAGATCCTAAGTCAATGACAGAGATTAAAAAAGCCGAGGAAGATATTGAAGCTGGAAGGTATGTTACGTTAGAACAACTAAAAAAGGAACTCAAACTCGATTAATGCCCAGGCTTTCCGAGTATGAGTTGATAGTTTCTCCAAAAGCTGAGAGTCAGTTGAAAAAAATTTCCAGAAACCATCAAAAAGTTCTGATCGAAACCTTTGGCGAGATTATTGAGAATCCACTTTTAGGCAAGCCACTTGGTAGGGAATTGACAGGTAGATTTAGTCTTCGGGTTGGCGTTTATCGGCTGGTATATAAAATTGACCAAATAGATAAAAAGGCTATCGTACTGATGATTGGTCACCGCGGAAAAGTTTACAACTGATAAAATTTTCTCAAACATTTATAATTGCGTTAGACTTTAGTCATTAGACATTTTGCGAATTCTGTCCATGGATTTATCTAAGATTTACCCACCGCGCCCGGATTGGGTGCATAAAGGAAACTTTGGCTCGGTTTTGGTTGTTTGCGGATCGAAATTCTATAGCGGATCGGCGGCGCTGGCAGCAGTCAGTGCAGTCAGAAGCGGAGCAGATCTAGTAACGGTTGTGGCGCCTCAAAGAGCGGCTGACGTTGCCTCTCACACGTTTCCCGATCTAATTACATATCCACTTCGAGGAGATTACCTTTCCAGTGCTCATGTCAATGAAATTTTAGATGTTGCCCATGTCCGCAAAATAAATTCAGTGGTTTTGGGCTGTGGACTCGGTCGAGCCGTAACAACGCTTTCGGCCATTCGAAAGCTGATTACGAAATTTACAGTTCCGATGGTTCTGGATGCAGATGCGCTGCTGGCATTATCTCAAAAACCTGAGACAGGAGAAAATAAGCATTTTGTATTAACACCGCATGCGGGCGAGCTAACTACTCTTTTATCGGGTGAAGCAGTTGGAGTCGAATTTGAAAAAAGAATGGAACAAGCAAAAAAGGCAGCCACCAAATATAATTCTGTTGTTCTTTTAAAAGGGCACATCGATATTATTACGGATGGAGAGATAGCGGTTACCAATAATTCAGGCTCAGCGCAAATGACTAAAGGAGGTTTTGGAGATACGCTCTCTGGTGTAGTCGGCGCTCTACTTGCGCGAGGCGTAGGATTATTTGAGAGCGCCCATTTTGCAGCTTACATTAACGGAATGGCCGGAGCTATGGCTGCCAAGGAATTTGGTGAAGGAGTTGCGGCGAGTGATATTTTTGAATATATCCCACAAGTGATAATGTCAGGTAATTAGGTATGTGGGTTCGTAGGTTGGTAGGGATAATCTGATTCTGTTTGTTGTTATTTGGGTACATTCCTGTTTAAAATAAAAGTAGAGGAGTCTTTTCCTTTAGCTGCCCATGGACCCTCAAAAAAAGTTACCTATTCGTTCGCGTTTTTGGTTCAAAAAACACGTAGAGCCACCAAAAAACGGTAAGATTTTCGACCAAATCACGATTGTCTACTCAATTGTGCTGGCAGTTCTTTCTTTTGCAATATTTTGGCCAATCATTTCCAAGATAGAGTTTGAGGAAGCCTTTTTTACCCCACTCGTGCCGTTTTTAATTAATTTGCTTTCCGCCTATGGAATTGGAGCAAGTGAAGCAGTAAGAGGGATTTTTATAATTTCTTCAATAGCAGCCACTGTTGGTTTGTACTTATTTATCCGAGATTTAACCAAAAGGCAAATTGTGCCGATACTTTCAGCTCTAGTATTTTTAATTCCACACGTTCCAGTTGGCGTTTTAACTTTTTTGAAAAATGATTTAAGTGAACTTATTTCCACTAGATCATTTTTTACAATTGCATACGGTGATGGTGCTCAAATTCTAGCCTTAGCGATTCTTCCATTTGCGGCAATTTCTTTCGTAAGATATCTTAGAGAGCCTAAAAATATTTATTTGATACTTTCGGTAATTCTTAGTTCCTTAGTGCTTTTAATAAATCGGTCGCAGGCCGTAAATTTATTTCTAGTTTTAGGGGTACTGTCGTTAACAGAGTTCTTTTTAGAGCTAAATAAGGACAAATTTGTTGGATTTTTCAGAGTAGTTTTTTTGTCACTTGGGTTGGTAGCCTTTTGGTATACGCCAAGTTTTTGGGTAGAAAGCTACCAGCTGGTGGCGACTCAAATAATTGAGAATATTAAATTTTTATTTCCATTACCTTTCATTATTATTACTTTATCGCTTGTGTTCTCATTTATATTTTTTGCCAGAAGATATGAAAGGCAGCCGATTTTCATTGCATTTTTACTATTTATTATCTTTTTAAGTATTATTTTGAGTTGGTTTTTAAGCGGTTATTCGTTCATTCCCCACCCACACAGACTGGTTCCGAATTTGATTATGTTTGGTGCAATAGTAGCAGCTTTAATTTTAACCAGCATTATCGATAGCTTGAGAATTGTAGAAAAACTCAATTTTGAATACCTGAAGATTCAATTGAAGATTGCTGGCGCTGTAGTCTTTGGAGTGACAAGTTTTGTAGTTCTTGTTGCTGTTGCATACTCTATTTTCCCGTATGCGGTTAGTTTGATTTCCGGACCTTCTGGATTTTGGACGAAAGTTCGCGAGAGCGTAGTTGCTGACAGAAACGGAAGGATAACTCTTGCAGATGGTAATTTTAAGCTGGTGCAACTAAATGTTGGGGTGTGGCAACAATATTTGGGTAGTGGACTCAGCTTGCTATTTTTAATCTATTTAGTGACCTTATACGTGAATCGAAGGGAAACTGTTGTAAGATTTATGAATAGCGTTGATGAAATTAAGACAACTTGAACTACTTTCAAGCAGTATTTTTCTACTGTTTTTCACAATTTTAATTGTTTATCTAAATTTTTCTTTAGTCCGTTTTCTTTTCGAAGGGCAATTTAACCAAAATTTGGCATCTATTGAAATTTCATACATCCAAATGGCCAAGTTTTGGGTAGAAGGTGGAGGATTATGGCAACCTCTATGGTATTTAGGCTATCCGTGGCATGTTTTTTATACTCCTTTGCTGCCGTTTTTGGAGGTAATCCTTCATAATTTTTTGGGTTTTGACTTTGGGCAGGCGTATAGGGTGATTACAGCAGTTGCATACAGCCTTGTGCCAATTTCTTTATATTTATTTGTCTGGCAAATTACCAAAAGCAAAACTGGAGCAATGGTTGCTAGCCTTTTTTACAGTTTTGTGCCTTCGATTATTGCCTTTATTTTTCCGGAAGTTGCCAATGATACTTTAAGCGGGATATTTGAGCCGCGACGCTTCACGATTTTGGTTCGCTGGGGAGAGGGACCACATACCTTAGCGCTCGTTTTTTTGCCGCTTTTTGGCGCGTTTCTTTCGAAATATTTTGAAAACGCGAAATTTGTGTATCTGCTTGCATCAAGTATTTTTTTGGGTTTGATTTTTTTGACAAATGCGCTTGTAGTTTGGGCATCACTTTTGTTGTTTTTAGCACTCGTCCTTTCTGAGCTTTGCAAGCCTTCGGCTGAAGCAATTAAATTGATAAAAAATAGTTTAAAAATTGGACTTTTAACATTTGGATTGATCGCTTTTTGGTATAACTTGCCGTTTACTACAACTTTTTTTGCCGAGGGGGGTGGCGCTTTTAATAATTGGCTGGGAATGTTTCCGTGGGGGACTTTGCTTTTGATATTGGTAGCAGTAGCTGTTTTCTTCGCAGTCAAAAAATTAGCTTCAAAAGTTACCGGGTGTACATTTGCCGTTTTTTGGTTTTTCATGCTATTTGCTTTTGTTTATATCTATTATGCTTCGGGCGAAGAGAGGTTAGAGTTTGTACCACAGGTATTGCGCTTAAATACGGAGGTTGATTTGGCGCTAGCTGTTTTGGTTGGGGTAGTTGTTTCCAGTATATTCTTGTTTTTAAATAGTCAGAAAAGTTCCTTAAAAATTCCCGCGCAAATTATTGGGTTCACAATTATAGCTTTTTTGGTAGGAGCTTTGGTATTTTTAGGCGACAAATACGCTAAAGTTTTGCCGGAATTTACTAAAGGGCTTTCTGAGAGTTCAGTGCAAAGTATTGAAAATTCAGCTGAGTTTCGAACGGCTAAAAAGCTGGAGGGTTTAGTCGGGGGTGATCAAAGGGTATTTGTGCCTGGAAATTATGCGTTTTGGCTCAACTATTTTGTGCCAATAAGCCAGATCAGAGGTGCGCTTTTTCAGTCCTCCGTACATTTTTGGCCTGAGCATGCATATTATCAAATAACTAATGGAAGTGATGCGAATATAAGTTTGGCTTGGCTAAAAATTGCCAATATCGGGAAATTAGTTTATACGACTTTTGCTTCTTTCGAGCCGTACAAAGATTATAAGGTAGGTGAGGGCAAGTTCAATTCGGTTTTAGACGAGATTGGAAGAGAAAATGGCGATATTTATTTTGACGTTCCTCTGAAAAACGATTCACTAGCAAAAATAGTCGATTATGAGACCCTTAAAGCAATTAAGAAGCCTGAAAACGCGATCGATGAGCAACCGATCTTTGCTTATGTCGCGGAATTAGAAAAACATGCAGAAAGGCGACTTGAAGTCGATAAAATAACCAACAGTCACTTAAGAATAAGCGGTGAAATAGATGATGGCGAAGCAGTACTAGTGCAACAGACTTATGACAGTGGCTGGGACGTTAAAGACAGTGGCTGGGACGTTAAGCGTGATTCTTTTGATTTTATACTGCTAATTCCAAAAAATGCCGGTGATTTTGAGATAGATTTAGTTTACGGTAAGCCTTTTAGTGTTTATTTGGGGTATTTGATTAGTTTGGGGACTATTGGATGGGTTGTTTTTAGGTTTAGAAAAACTAAAATTGTCAAAGCTGGTTTTGAGCACGTCACTAACTGATTTTTGATCTTCCTCCAGATTTTTATTGGCAAAGGTGATATAGGCAAAGATGGCGCCAATTGAAAATCCGGCCGTGAACATTCCCCAGTATAAAAGCATTCAAACCTTTCTGCAGGCGAGCATAAGGCTGTAGTTGCAAGATAGGGAAATTAATTAGAGGTGTTTAAAGATTGATCAAAGCTATGTTAAGAGAAATGAATGATTATAACAAGTACGATAATCTATATCGTACTATAAACTTCTGCAGCTTAAGGCTGGAGTTTTTCTCAAGTTTACATGAACTCTGCTGGAGAATACAAACTAATAATATATAAGGGAACCGAGATTTTTTAGGTAAGTGTTAAATTAATTTCTTTTCCTTGTATTCCGGGAAAAATTCTTTTTTAGATTAGGGTAATAAAGCTGTTAACGACTGTTGTCGATACCGGAGCGGCATGGTAGTATTGGCGGATGTTGAGGAAAGAACCGCTTGTAACTAATCACATATACCATATTTTTAATAGAGGAGTTAATAAAGGCGAGATATTTTTTTCAGATGTTGATTACCAACGTTTTCTTTATTCCGCCGCCCATTATTTAGTAAATTCTACAAAGTTTAGTCATAGATCCAAACTTTCCGATACCGGAGCGGAAAGTAGTAAAGTGGGTTTAAGTGAACCTAAGGTTCAGATTCTTGCTTACTGTTTGATGCCTAATCATTTCCACTTTTTGGTAAACCAATTAATAGAGAATGGAATTACTGCATATATGAGCCGTTTAAATAATAGCTATTCACATTATGTGAATGTTAAATATAAGAGAGTGGGGCCCTTGTTTCAGGGCCGATTTAAAAATGTGTTAATTGATACTGATGAACAATTAATCCATACCTCGCGATATATTCATCTTAACCCTCTTGTTTCGAGCATAATTTCTAAAGTTGAAGATTATAAATGGTCTTCTTATTTAAGTTATATTTCCGAAGATGAAGCTATGGGTAAATTTGGGTTATGTGATCCCAACCCAATATTAAGCCATTTCAATTCGAAAGATGATTATAAGAAGTTTGTGCTGGATCAAGAAGATTATGGGCGTAAGTTAGAACAAATAAAACATCTTACTTATGATTACGAAGGGTGATTTTTTGGATGAAGGCGTTATGTTGCAATACCGCTCTGCAATACCGCTCCGGTATCGGAATAATCGGAATAAGGAATAGGGAATAAAAGATATCAAGAGGAGAGTAGAAGTTATTAAATTAATCTTCTTTCTTTATATTCCGGGAAGAATTCTTTTTTGAGGGTTGGGTACTTAAGATGAGCTCTTCGAAGAATCCTGATAATCACTCCTGCGCCGATGATATTGACCCTCTCTTCGCTAATTAAGTACTTGATAAATTGAATCAAATCCAAGTCGGCTTCAGAAAACAAGCGCCGGTTAGTTCCGGTTCTATGGGGTTGAATTAAACCCTCTTTTTCATAGAGCATTAATGTTCGAGGGTGAACTTTTAGTAAAGTGGCAGCAACTGAGAGGGTTAGAATAGGTCTATCTTTGGCCATATTTTTTAATTATGATTATAATTCACACTACTATATGCATTAAGTGTTGTCAACTTTTCTTTGAGAGTAATTTTCCCGAGAGGACGAAAATTGAAGTCGGAAAAATTATAGGATATAGGTTTTTGGAACAATTACTGATGTTTGGTTCGCTTAAATAACTATAAGATAGTGTGTTTTATAAAGAAATTAAAAATGTTAGTTTTGTAAACAGTATAATGAACGCAACTAAAAGGGTAAAATTTTCTATGATAACCAATACATTAATTGTGTAATTAACAAGTTATTAAAAAATAAAGATAATGTTAAGTTTGTACATATTATTATTAGGTTATTTGTGGGTCTATTTATTCGTACATATTATATATTAAAATTATAACGAATATAAAGATAAAATGATTCTGAAATTAGATCTAATGTTATACGGATTTAAAATACTGAAAAATTGCATAAAAATTTGCTTTTTTTTAAAAAGATTTCCAAAAAATGTCTAATTATTTTTTTGTAAATATTTTTTATTGTGTTGCTAAGTTTTTCCAAAGAATTAATAAATCTATTGTCAGAATATGTAATTTATATTCACGTTGCTGAAAACCTCAGCATTCATGCTGAGGATGAAAGCAAGGGAATACATACTTCTTCAGCAGTGCTCATTAAACTTAAGATAACACTCCAGCTTTTAAGCTGGAGAAGTTTATTAAAAGTGTGTTAGCGGCGATTTAGGGGGCTGCAAATAATTATTCTCAAATTAATCTCTATTTATCATAAAAGCCCCTTATAGACGGTTTGGTAGGTCGTGGACGATTGTTATCAGTATCTTGTCTAATTACCAGCAAATTAGCAGGGATGAGCCTGTTCTGTACTCAATATTTTATTAGATTATTAAAAAACTATTTTATTGTAATAAATTGTTCAGAAAAATAATAACTTTTCTATCCAGTTGGCTAAATTTTTACATAAATGTAACATTAATAAAAGTTCAGCTATAATATATCAATCTATAAATTAACATATCAAACGTCGCCTCGCGCATTTTTCACGGTTTAAAAGAAATGATACTTAGCCATAAATATTCGAAAAGTTTGTCACGCCTGTTTTTTTTGTAAACTTTTATGGGTACTGAACCTGCCCTCTAAATAACAGTTCAAACCTAAATTATTTTCATAAATCACATCTAGTATATTGACAAAGTGTTTCCATAGTTTTTAACATTAAGTTAGTTCGAGTTTCCCTCCTTCGCTCTAAGCAGCAGAGCTTCGGAGGACAAGCAGTCATGCACAAACTTTCTGCCTCAGATAAACTTGCGGCTGTCCGCGAGGTAATAAATAAGAAGAGAAAATTATCTTCTGTTGCCCACAAATACAACTGCAGCCGGCAAAGTCTCCATACTTGGCTTAATAGATACAAAGCTTCTCCCCTAAGAGGCAAACATATCCTTGAGAGTAAATACAGGCGGGGCAGTGCCCATTACAAAAGGCTTCCCTGGAAGATAGAGAAAGTTGTACTTGATTTTGTAGTAAAAAATCCCAGCTTAAGCCTTCGTCAGCTAACGCGCCAAGTAAACAATTCAGGTTACAAGATTTCCCTGAAGGGTGTTTATGGAATTTTAGTTAGACACAATCTGCAGACTTCCGGGCTTCGGCACAATTTTAGCACTTTACATCCTGTTAGAACTTTATTTTCACACGAGTTTTCACCAGCCTACAAGGTGAAAGCTGTGGAGGAATATCAGCAGGACAATCAGCCGATTTCTAAAATCTGTAGAAGATGGAATATCTCGAGGCCAACTTTTTATAGATGGCTTAATGATTACAAACAGGCTGAGGCGACTGGCGCCAACGTTGTCGACGCTTTAGTCCACAAGCACAAGAAAGGATCTGACCATCATCGGTCGCTAAGCACTGAAGCGGAGCGAGTAGTCCTAAAACTCGCTTCAGAAAAGCCAGAATTTTCAGTCCATAAGTTATATGCTGAAGTTCCGAGTGTTGATGGAAAGCCGATTGTTGGTCATCACGGAATTCAAAACATACTTCAGAGGAACAACCTCTCTACCTACAATCAACGACTAGCATACGCTCAAGGCGCGCAAGTTCCAGAACAATTTCCTGTTCCTGTCGAAGCGCCCGCTGTGCCCAGAGGAGCACTTATCCGTATACTTTCACCCTTTGCAACTATTCCAAAAATGGTATCAAACCCGATTACTTGGCCTATTGCGATACCTTTTGTTCTATTTATTTTGTACATCTTTGAAGTTGATAAAATCTTTCGTCCGACAATATTCTTTCCAATCACCGCCTTAACTTTTGGACTTCTGTTTTTTGCATATTCTGCAAAGTACTATGCATCTTTAGTTTTCGTTCTTCGACAAGGTGCCAAACAAGATAGGGATCAGGGAACAGGGAACAGTGATCAGTGGAAAGTGAACAGTGGACAGACGACAGAAAATCAAAGTGCAAATTCAGCTAGTACTAACTTTGCCACAGGTATATTTAAAAAAATATTTAATGGTAAGAAGAATTTTAGCGTCGGTTTGGTTGAAGATTTATCCGGCGTCGAACTTAAATCTGCGCCTTTTGTTTCCGTTCATATTCCTATTTATAACGAAAAACGCGTGGTTGAGCGAATGATCAAGGTCTGCACGGCCCAAGAGTGGTTTGTTGCGGGTCCTGTCGGCAGCTCGTCCCACTCGACGTCCTCGTCCACAGTGGATCCCGACCTTGATTCTGGTGACAATGATGACCTGCGGGCGCTCAGTGGGACTCCCTCCGCTGCCGCCACCCGCAATCCTGAGCGTAGTCGAAGGGCTGCCTACGAACTGGTTATAGTTGACGATTCGACAGATGAGACGACGGAAATTGCCAAAAAAGTAATGAGTGAGGAAGGGAGACAGCTGGTCTTGGAAATATCAGACGAAAACCTGCAGATTTACTCTTCAATTCCCCCTGAAGGCAGTGGTAAGCCAGTTATAAAGTTAATTCACCGGTCTACTCGAGCCGGATTTAAGGGAGCGGCCCTTCGCGAGGCGCTCAGGGTTTCTGACAAGAGGGCAGAGTATATTTTGGTTTTTGATGCCGACTTTGTGCCTTATGGCGATACTATTGAACAGTTTGTCAAGTACTTTGCGCTGGTAGATGCTTCCGATACCGGATCGTCTAATTCCGATCCGGTATCGGAGAAAGAACCCAGCCGCGTAGCGGCGATCCAAGGTTATCAGTGGCATGTTCTTAACAAGAGCGAAAACTGGATTACCCGCGGAGTTCGCAGCGAATACGCGGGTTCTTATGTAGTTGAGAGGTCGGCGATCGAACTTTACGGAGGCCTCAAGATGATTGCCGGTTCTGTTTATGCAATCCGCAGAAGCGTACTTGATAAGTTTGGTTGGGGGACATCAATTACCGAAGATTTTGAACTCACCCTTCGGTTGTACGCTCAGGGTTATAAGGTTGTTTATACTCCCTATATTCAGGCACCGGCAGAGGCAGTAGCCACAATTAAGCGCTTGATTCGCCAGCGCATGCGCTGGGCAGAGGGGCACTCATTTAATATTAAAAAGTATTTATTCGATATAGTTAGATCTCCTCATCTAACTTTTCGTGAAAAATTAGAATTTGCCTTCCTGGCGCCTTACTATCTGCAGGCGGCTTTCTTTGTGGTGGGAACTTTTGCCTGGTTTATTTCGGAAGCTATTTTTAAAGTTAGTTTACCATATTGGACAGTAACTTTAGGCTGGTCACTGGTGTTTAGTAACTTTTTGGCTTTGCCTCTGGTTAATTTACTTGGACTTTTCTTGGAGCAATCCGAAGAAAAAGATTATTTAGGAGTATTCTCATTTATCCTTCTTTCGTATCTAGTAACGCCGTTTCAGGCCTATGCTGCCATTAAAGGTTTCATGGAGAGCGAAGAAGGACCTTGGTTTAGAACACCCAAAACCGGTCACGTTACCGATGTGATCTCAAGAGTTAGACTAGGCTTTTGGTGGAGCAAATTATTTCCCTGGGCAAAACCTGCACCCGTTTTAAATTCAATTTCAAATTTCCAATTTTCTAACCCCCAACCTCTTTTACAAAAGAAAAATCTAAGGTTTATTGGAAATTTTTCCTTAGGTCTAATCATTGTAATTACAGTTTTAATGTCGCTTTTCGCACCCCTTGTCCCAGTTTCAACCTCTTATGCTTCACAGCCAGTTTTGAGAACGGTTGAAGGAATGCAAGAGACAAGTGACAAGCAACAGGAGACAAGTAATCCCAAGAATTCTCCAAATAGGGAAGAAATTATAAAAAATGCAACAGCAAAAGAAATCACCACTCCAAGAGCAGTTAAGAAAACAACCAAAGGCGGTAAAAACTTAGAAGTGATTTTCCATCAAGAACCAAGGATAAGAATTAAGCTAGAAAACCAAGAAATTGAATTTGAAACAAAAACCATTAATGGGGAAAAGGTGAATCCAATCAAATCAACAATTTATCAAGACAAAGAAGTTGTTTATGAAGAAATTATTAAAAATGTTGATTTAAAATATTCGCTAACTAATGATCTTCTAGTTGAGGAATTAATTATTAAAGAGTTAGTATCCATAGAAAAAATTGAGCAGACTTTAAAAACAATCGATGTTAAAGTAATTTGGATTGATAATCAAACTTTTGGTTTTTTCAGTCAGAAAGAGGAAGGCAAAGAACTCTTTAAGCTCTCACAACCCTTTGCAAAAGATTCAAAAGGTAGTGTAAGTAATGACATAAAGCTTACCCTAGACAAAACCCCAACAGGCTACAAGTTGACAAAAACTTTAGGGGAGTCAGCAAAAAGTTGGCTTTCAGATCCTCAAAGAGTTTATCCGATATCAATTGATCCATCTGTTATTGTTTCTGGAGGCATTTTGGAATCTGAAGTTCAATTTGGAGGACTACAAAGAAAGTTAGTTTATGCTTCAAGCAATTGGTATGCCTTCTATGATGACGGTAATGATGTTTGGTACAAAAAGTCTTCAGATGGTGTCAGTTGGGGGACTGCTGTTGATGTTGACTCAACTGATGCTGATAACCGCAACTCCTCTGTTTGGTTAGAAGGAACAACGATTTATGTCGCCTGGATTGATGATAGTGGGGAGGCAATTGAGGTTAATACTATTAATACAGCCTCTGCCGATGCTTTAGGAACCAAATGTACATCCGCAAACCTGGGAATACTCGGTTCAAGCTTTTCAGTTACAGTTTCTGTGGCAGTTGATGATTTTGGTGATGTTTACTTGGCAATGACTGACACAGATGTTAATACTGCATTTGTCATCTTTAATTTAACCTTTTCCGGCTGTACTTTTACTGACATTAGTGCCAATTCCGGCTTAACAGCACTTGATCGGCCGGTTCTTATTGCCCCAGGTGATGGGGTGGCAGTAATTTTTCAGGATGGTGACCTTTCAGTTTCAATTACAGAAGGGGCTGGATCACAAACTCCGGGTGCAACTTGGCCAATTAGTAACAACACAATTGCAACTGTAACCGATAATATTTATGCTGCCACAACAGATGCAGTAACTACTTGGCTTTTGACAGTTTCTGGAACTACTGCCACCAATTTTTACACCCTCGGCCTGCCTTCTTATTCTGATATTGATACTGCTGCTGGTACTAATGTTAATCTTGGCAAAGTCTCAGTCTACTGCCCGGCAGCCGATGCCACTGACTGCAAGGTTGTCTATTCTGATGGTACTGATGGTGACGTTACCTTTGCTGACTGTAATGACGCTGCTTGTTCTGCCCCAACCATAAATGATATTGATACTGATGTTGGTGTTTTTAGCCGAGTCTCAATCTACTGCCCAACAGCCACTGATTGCAAGGTTGCCTATTCTGATGGTACTGATGGTGACATTAGCTTTGCTGACTGTGCCAACGCCGCCTGCAGTTCGTTTGACGGTGGTGGCCCACTCGGCCAACCCTCAATCTACTGCCCAACAGCTGACGATTGCAAGGTTGCCTATAATGATGGTACTGATTTGGACATTAGCTTTGCCGACTGTGCCAACGCCGCCTGCAGTTCGTTTGACGGTGGTGGCCCACTCGATATTGATACTGATGTTGGTATTCAAGGCCGAGTCTCAGTCTACTGCCCAACAGCCACTGATTGCAAGGTTGCCTATAATGATGGTACTGATTTGGACATTACCTTTGCCGACTGCGCCAACGCCGCCTGCAGTTCGTTTGACGGTGGTGGCCCACTCGATATTGATACTGATGTTGGTACTACTGGCCAACCCTCAGTCTACTGCCCAACAGCTGACGATTGCAAGGTTGCCTATTCTGATGGTACTGATGGTGACATTAGCTTTGCTGACTGTGCCAACGCCGCCTGCAGTTCGTTTGACGGTGGTGGCCCACTC
>Ga0075635_117_pt1 | contig 19774 bp, 19 predicted proteins | sample RifGroA1_FD_68387 | JGI IMG/M metagenome (GOLD analysis project Ga0075635, IMG submission 68387) | Microgenomates (Curtissbacteria) bacterium GW2011_GWA1_41_11
ACAACCGCAGTTTTGATTTTGGTTGGCCTTTTGACGATTTATGATGCTTCGGTGGTTGCGGCAGCCAGGGATTTCGGTGACAAGCTTTATTACTTTAAAAATCAGGTAATTTGGGTCTTTTTGGGGTTGGGTGCCCTACTCTTTTTTAGTTTTTTCAGCTACCGTAAATTACTTAAGGCAAGTCCCGCCATTTTATTTTTGTCAATCATTCTTTTGGTTGCAGTTTTGGTTCCGCAGATTGGATCTGAGGTTTACGGTGCGAGGCGCTGGATTGCAGTTTCAGGCTTTACATTTCAGCCTTCCGAGTTTGCGAAATTAAGCCTGGTTTTGTATTTGAGCTTGATGATTGCAAAATTTGAGAATCTCAAATTTAAACTCTCTGACGTTTTCATTGTTTTTTTTCTGCCCACGCTTGCTGTATTGGGTCTTATCGTTCTTCAGCCGGATTTGGGTACGGCAATTATTATTGGTGCAACAAGCATGATTATATATTTTATCGGGAAAGCGCCATTGTGGCATTTTGCAGCCGTTGTTCCGGCGTTTGTGCTGTCTGCTGCCATTGCGATTTTTACTGCTCCTTACAGAATAGAGCGCCTCAAATCTTTTTTTGATCCGTCGTACGATCCTCAGGGTGCTTCATATCACATAAATCAGATACTTTCGGCAATTATATCGGGAGGCCTTTTTGGTGTCGGAATCGGTGCCTCAAGATATAAATTTGCATTCATTCCCGAGGTTCAGACGGATGCGATTTTTGCGATCTTCGTGGAGGAATTGGGATTTGTCGGCGCACTTTTTTTAATTTCTGTTTTCCTTTTTCTTATCATCAAAGCAATCACGATTGCCAAAGAAGCCCAAAATACCGAAGGCAGGATACTTGCAGCCGGCATAGCAGGCCTAATTGCAATCCAGAGCCTTTTTAACATTGCGTCAAATGTTGCGCTCGTGCCGTTGACCGGAATTCCACTGCCTTTCATTTCCCATGGCGGCTCATCATTGGTAGTTACTATGGCCTCAATCGGCATTTTACTAAACATTAAAAGGACAAAATGAAAGTAGTTATCTGCGGCGGACACTTTTCTCCCGCGTATGCCCTGATAGAAGAATTAGAAAAAAACCCTGATGTTAGGATAATCTTTTTTGGCCGCAAATTTACAACGGAAGGTTCCGGAAACTTATCCGCTGAATACAAGGAAATTTCCCGAAAAAACATTAAATCACATTGGATTGTGACCGGCAGACTCCAGAGGGCACTCAGTGCCTATACTTTACAGGCATTGGCAAAAATACCAACCGGGTTTTTGCAGAGTTTTTTCTATTTGTTTACAGAAAGACCGAAACTTATTGTTTCTTTTGGCGGTTCGCTGTCGTTTCCTGTGGTATTTTGCGGGTGGCTTTTGGGGATTGATTCAGTAACGCACGAGCAGGCCATAATTCCGGGGCTTGCCACAAGAATAAACTCTTTTTTTGCCAAGAAGGTTTTTGTTACCTGGCCGCAGACAAAAAACGATTTTGGAGGCAGAAAAGCTGAGTTGATTGGCAATTTAACAAGAAAGGCGATTTTCAAAAAAAAGGCAAAAGACGAGAAAATCGCCGGATTTTTGGCAAATACAAACAAGACGATTTATATAACAGGCGGGAATCAGGGTTCTCATGTTTTGAATCGATTTACATTCGAATGGATAAAAAAAATCCGAAATTACCAAATCATCCATCAGGTGGGAACTGCAGACTTCAGGGGGGATTTAAAAAAGGCCCAGTCAATCAGAGAAAAAAATTATTTAGCATTTGAGCTTATTAGACCCGAAGACATAGGTGCTGTTTTAAACGGTGCATATTTAGTAATTTCGCGGTCTGGCGCCAATACCTGCTGGGAGCTTCTTCAACTTAAAAAACCGGCAATTTTGGTTCCTCTGCCCGTTTCAGCTGGACAAGAACAGGAAAAGAATGCCCAGCTTTTGAAAAAGGCGGGTTTAGTAGAAGTTATTGACCAAAAAGATCTAAGTTTCGACAAATTGGAAAAGGCAGTTGCTAAAATTTCCCAAAATTACCAAAAGTACGCAAAACACGCAGAAATATTTGCCAAAGATCTTCCCAAAGATGCAAGTTTGAAACTTACAAAGTATGTTAGTCAATATGTGTAAGCTGTTCTTGGTCTTAATTTTTCTAATAGTGTTGGCATTTTTGTTTATTTTTCTTTTCAAAATAAAAAACATTGAGGTTTCCGAAGCCTCCGGATGTATTGATGAAAACGTGATTATTACTCAGTATAAGGGCAAAAATATCTTTACGGTTTCATCTAAGCAGGCCCAGAATACAATTACCGAGACCTATAAATGCGCAAAAAATGTGACTGTTCAAAAAAAATACCCAAGCATGCTGGTAATCACAGTTGAAGCAGATCGTCCTTTGGTAAAGGTGGGAGATAAAAATATTTTCATTACAGAAAAGGGATTTGTACTGGAAAACCAAAACCAGAGGAATTTGCCTGCCATTTTTTTTGATAAAGAACCCGAATTAAAGCCAGGCGAGAAGATTGAAGATGCTACTGTTGTCTTTGCCCTGAGCCTCATTTCGCAAATTGGAAAAACCGATTTTGTGGCAACGAGCATCCGTATTTTAAATCCGGTAATGATTTCTGTTTATAATAGAGAGAACCAGGCGGTAATTTTTACTTCAGAAAAAGATGCGAATGTTAAGGTTGATTCTTTACAGCTTATCTTATCTGAGTCTAAAATAGATCCGTCAAAAATTGATAAAATTGATATGAGGTTTGTAAAGCCCGTTATAACCTACAAATAACAAATGCCTAAAGATAAAGTAGTTGTCGGAATAGATATCGGATCGTCAAAGGTTGCAACCGTTGTGGCTACCATAACCGAAGATTTTACTCCCAATATAATTGGGGTTGCCAGTTATCCTGCCAAGGGTTTGAGAAAGGGACAGGTAGTTGACATTGATGAAGCTGTCCATTCAATTGCCCAATCGGTTGAGGCTGCCGAGAGAATGGCAGGGTATTCTATCGGGACGGCGTTTGTTTCTGTGGATGGATCCCACATTGAGTCCCAAAATTCCAAAGGCGTTGTTGCAGTTTCCGACCAAAGCGGCGAAATTTCACCGGAGGACGTAACACGAGTGGTCGAGGCAGCCCGGGCTATTTCACTGCCTTCGTCAAGGGATATCCTACATGTGATCCCAAGATATTTTGTTGTGGATTCCCAAAGCGGAATAAAAGACCCTGTTGGCATGACTGGCGTAAGAATGGAAGTAGAAACTCACATTATAACAGGGGCAACGACGGCACTGCGAAATATTGCCAAATGTATAACACAAGTGGGTATCGATGTAGAAGGGGTTGTTTTTGCGGGATTGGCATCGGCATATTCCACCTTAAATGATACGGAAAGAGAACTCGGAGTAATTTTGATTGATTTTGGTGGTGGGACTATTAACGTCTGCATTTTTGTTGACGGTGCACCCGCTCATTGTTCGGTTTTACCAATCGGTGCCCGTAACGTAACCAATGATTTAGCAATCGGGCTTCGAGTATCATTGGACTCTGCCGAAAAAATAAAATTGGCGCTTTCGAAACCTCCTAAAATTGCCGTTGAGCCCAAAGAAGGCGATGAGCCCTTTGAAAAAAAGGAACCGGACGATCTTAATATTGCCAGCCTTTCGATTGCCGAGGATTTAAAAAATGTCTCTAAAAAGACTTTAGTTGACGGTATAATCAAACCAAGACTTAGGGAAATATTAAACATGGTGAAACTTGACATACAAAAATCGAATTTCACAGGACTTACGCCTTCCGGGGTTGTTTTAACAGGAGGCGGAGCGTTAACCGTTGGCATGGCCGATTTGGCAAAACAGGAACTTTCCATGCCGGTAAGAATCGGCATGCCCCAAAACGCAACAGGCCTGATCGATGAAATATCCTCACCCGAGTATGCAGTCGCCCTTGGACTTGTCATTTATGGAACCGATTATCAGCAGGAGGATATCAGGCTTCCGGTTGTCGGCAGAGTAGAAATAAAAGGAATAGTATCGAAAGGTATTGGCTTTATTAAATCACTGCTTCCTTAAAAACTTTAACCTCCGGGTTGAAAATTGCCTTTTTGTGTGTTAAATTGTCACGCGCACAACTTATGCCTCTTTAAATTAAGCTGAAATGCTAATTAAACCCGACGTTAACAAATTTGCAAAAATCAAGGTATTAGGAATTGGCGGCTCCGGAACAAATGCTCTAAATTCGATGATTTCCCAATCGCAGATTCAGGGAGTTGATTTTGTGGCAGTTAATACCGATCAGCAGCATTTGCTGGCGTCGCTTTCTCAAACAAAAGTCCAAATAGGGGACAATTTGACCAAAGGCTTGGGTGCCGGTGCAGATCCTGCGATTGGTAAGCAGGCAGCAGAAGAGTCTCTGGAGCGCATTAAAGAAGTAATTGCCGGCGCCGACATGGTGTTTTTAACTTACGGCTCAGGCGGCGGTACCGGAACCGGAGCAGGACCTGTGATTGCCGATCTTGCCAAAAAGCTGGGGATTTTGACAGTTGCCGTAATCACGAAACCCTTTGCCTTTGAAGGAACCAGAAGGATGGTTGTGGCAGACGAAGGTATTGATGATTTGCGCGATAAAGTCGATACATTAATTGTGATTCCTAACCAAAAGCTTCTCGAGGTTGTTGATAAAAATGTTTCCTTGATGGAAGCATTCAGGCTTGCCGATTCCGTTCTTTCGCAGGGAGTGCAGGGCATTTCCGATATCATCGTGGTTCCGGGTTTAATCAACGTGGATTTTGCGGATGTCAGGACTATTATGACAGCAGCAGGTTCAACGCTTATGGGTGTTGGGACGGCATCAGGTGAAAACAGGGCAGCAACGGCTGCAAGAGCCGCCATCTCCTCACCACTGCTTGATTCCTCCATTCAGGGTGCAAGGGGGGTGCTGTTTAACATCACAGGCGGTGCCGATATGACAATGTCGGAAATTGACGAGGCCGCAAAAGTTATCACCCAGCAGTCGGATCCGGACGCCCAGATTATTTTCGGCGCAACGATTGACGAAAAGTTAATTGATCAGGTAAAAGTAACCGTTATTGCCACCGGTTTTGATCAGTCAAGACAGCAATTCGGCTATACGGCGCCGCAGGATCAGGAGATGAAAGAGTATATCGAAAAAGAAGAAGGCAAAGACGGCCAAATGGACGAAGACGAATTCGACATTCCCACATTCCTGCGTCAGATAAGATAACTTCTATTTAATTTTCCAAAGTAAATAAAAGACTGAAGGAGTGCTTACAAATATAGCACGAGTCCCTTGTTGTAAGAGGCAAAAGGGGAGAATCGAAGTCGTCGAACTGGTTCTTGCAATAGGCTAATCACTTGATTAGCAAGGGAATAATTGCTACAATAATAGCTGAAATTCCTCGCAAGAATTTACTTCAACCACAAACCTCTCCCCTAACAGGGGAATGAACATACCAGAAGAAAATTTCAAATCTTTTATCACCATTAGGCTTAGTCTTGCACCCGAATCCATCCGGCACGATATGTGCAGGTTAAGAAAAATCAACGAGTGGTTCGCAGATAAGGAACTAACGGCTGAAAATGTAGAAAATTTTTTCTATGAACTCAAGCAAAAAGGATTAAAAAATAATACCCTTAACACTTATAGAACAGTTTTTTGTCACATACGAGATTACTGCAAGGCAAGAAACCTGCCCTACGACTTCTTTGAGGGCTTCAAATCGTACAAAAAGACTAAGCCTGACATAGTTATTTTTACTCAAGAGGAAATAGCAAAACTTGTGGATACAAAATTGGAATATGGCAAATTCAGAGGGAATGATGTTTCTTATCTGAATTTTCGTTACAGCACATTTACTAAATTTCTTTCACAAACTGGTTGTCGCTTCGGAGAAGCAGCTAACTTAAAAGTTAAAAACTTGGACATTGAGCTAGGAAGAGCAACACTTATCGAAACCAAAACGAATGAAAATCGTACAGTTTTTGTTACAGGGCCACTAATAAGTGACCTAAAAGAACTAATTCAAGAGAAAGAACCAAATGAACTTGTCTTTCAAAATGCAGCGGGTGGACCAATTCACCCTCAAGATTACAACTCTGACTTAAAAAAGCGAGCAACAATTGCTAGAATAACAAATCTTCAAAAAGTTCATGCTCATAACTTTCGGCACACCTATGCAACGCTCTCGCTGGAAGCTGGAGTGGGCATTATGGAGGTATCAAAATTGCTTGGGCACAAAGACATAAGAACGACTGCCGACACTTATTTACATCTAACAGACAAAACACTTCAAAAGGCTGCAATGCGACACCCATTGGTTCGTGGAGGGATTGAGCCAAATGAGACCTTAAATGCTGTTAAGGAAGCCCTGGAGAACCTACACCTTGAAGGGGATTCCCGCTTTCTGTATTCATTATCACAATCATCAAACGGATTAGAATTTTCTCTGCAAACTAAAAACAAATAGGGGACTGAACTAATTATAATCCAATCCCCCATTCTCAACTCACAAGCCACTCCCATTTTATTCCTCGCAAGAAGTGTTACTTGTGTGAATTTTCGTCTTCCAAAAGCCTTTCTAATGCCCTTTCCGTGAGCATTTTCAGGCTTTCACGGCGTTTTACGGATAACAATTTTGCAAGCTGGTGCAACTCTTGGTCAATCCTTATTTGTTTTGTCTTTTTTGTGTCGATTTGTCGATTTTCCATGTTATTCTGGAGGGCTCCCAAACACCTTCCTTCCCTTGCTCCCTCTGGGAATATACATAGTTAAAGTTATGTATATATCTTGCTGCCTCCCAGAATCTTGTCTGGGTCAAAGGCGTATATTCCCGTCGGTCGCTTCGGTCAGTTGCCACTAATCTTTGACTAGCTTTATTTTTTGTCGCCTAGCCACTCGTAGCGGTCGAGCCTTCTGCGACAATTAAATTCTTTTGTAAGTTTTGTATCTTCATTTTTTCCTAAATAAAAAAACACCCACAACGAAACGATAGTTTTCATTTCATTTGTAGGTGTATAGGGGTCGAACTTACGATTACTTCTCGGAGTGCACCTTCGCGAGAAATCTAATTCGACTTACAAATCGACTATAACTCTTGTAAACTAATTTGTCAAGTTTAGCCTATTAGGACAATAAAATCGTAATATCTAGTTTTAGCAGAAAGACTTAAACAGATTTAAGCATTTCTGTACCTTTTATGTGTCAAATCGCCTCCCATATAACTCTATATATTCTATATTCTTATATTGTTTCTTAATGACTAATATATATTATGATGCGCGTGCCTAGAGCGTCCCCATTAAACAGAGAGCTGATGTAGATAAGGTACAGAAATTGATATACTCATCATGCTTATGAATTTCAAAGGAGTAATCATTGAAGAAAGTTTAATAAATCCTGACATTCTCAAGGAAGTTAAAATTCTCAAAACAAAAACTGAACGAGTAACTGTTAAACACAAAACTCCTTGGCTCCAACAATGGACATTACATACAGTTGAGGTACCTAATAACGCAGCTGATAGCATAGCAAAAGAAATCTCCAAATTTCTTGACTACTCACATAAGTCCGCTTGGTATGCCGATTATAAAAACGACAGAACACACTACATAATTTTCAAAAACAAGGTTTTCAAAATAGACAGAAGTAGCCCTCAAGAATATAAAGCTGCAACAAATTATGGAATCTCTTTGGGGATTCCAGACTATCAAGTTGATTTCTCGCCTTTCATAAAAAGGTGGAAACGGTAACAATTTATGCAAGCAATTTTATTTGCTCTGGTCTCTTATTTTACTTGGGGTACAGGAATACTTGTTGAAGCAATAGTTGCCAGAAAAATTAATTCTTTCTCGCTTGCTCTATGGGCACTTATATTAAGTGTTGTAGTTTCAAGTTTTTATGTTCCTTTCGTAGTAAACGACTTAAAAAATCTAACCTTCGGGCTTTTAATCTTCATTATCGCAATAGGTTTAGTTGGATTATTTTTTGGAACAATAGTTTATTATGAAGCCCTCAAAAAGGGGAACAGAGCCCTTGTTGGTACAATTGCGTCATCTTTTCCTGCGGTTGCGGTTTTAATTTCCGTCATCTTCCTCAACGAAAGAATTTCAACAAACCAAACAATCGCAATAGTCATTATTTTTATAGGCATAATTCTATCGAGCCTTGAATTAAAAGAACTTCGTAACAAAAATCTACTCAAAGACAAAAGCATACTGATGGCTCTAATCACGATGTTTAGTTGGGGCATGTGGATTGCACTATTAAAGATTCCTGTTGCCCAGATAGGCTGGTTTTGGCCAAATTACATCACATTTCTACTCTTTCCTCTGATATTTTTTTATATTAAGTTAAAAAAAATTCCAATAGAGCGACCTACAATAAACGGAGCTTTTATCCCTCTTGTCGCTTCAACAGCTCTTGTTCGCATTGCTGAATATAGCTATAACTTTGGAATTAGCAAAGGACTGGTAACAGTAGTTGCACCTATTGCTGGAGCAAATCCCACACTTTTTGTTATTTTAGCCTTCCTCTTTCTCAAAGACCCAATTACTAAACAACAAATGTTGGGAATAATCACAACTCTTGCCGGTATAGTATTACTCTCGTTTTTCAGCACATAGAAATTCGACTTCAAGAAGAAAGGGAAGCTGTTATTTAATCTTTTCAGCAAATCTGTCTGCTTTTATCTTGTTGGCTTCATAACTTTCAGGCTTGTTAGCTTTTGAACGATGAAGCATGTATTCCAAATAGCCAGTTGGGTTTGATTTCTTGAACCCTTTGTGAGCTTCGGTTTCGACACTTTGTCTTCTGTTAAGTTTGTCGAGTTGCTTTCCCATGAAGTCAATTACAACCATGTCGGAACCTGCATCGGCAGTAAGGTCTCTGGGTATTTCCGAATTCCTTTTGTAATTGACATATTCGCTTAAATTTATATCCAAAATCCCACCAATTAAACCCTCGTGTTGTTCTTGCTCGCGCCGTCTTTGAAGTTCCTGCTCTGTAATTATCTTGCTACTTTGTACGAACTTGTCATAATCAACTTCGACGCCAAACAATGCGCTTTTGGAAGTTACGAAGCTAGCATTGACTCTGGGGGAACCAAGATACACAACCCTTTTTATCTGTAGTAAACCTTCGCCAGCTTCTTCACCCAAAACTCTTTCCATATTTGCTTTCACTTTTTCGCCTGCTTCTTCTACTTCATATAATTGCTCGCCTGATTCAAGTGTTTTTGCGTCCGCAAAACCTCTTGGAGTATCAACTTGTGCACTACCGGTTCTATACTGGATTGTTCTGAAAACATGAAGCTGGCCAGTTTTGTCTACGGCAAAAGGTGCAAGTACCATGTGCGGCCCTTCGGCAACGACTGGTCTTTCAAATCCAGATTTAGGATTTGATTCATCCACACCTTGTACTACCGCAGAAACTTTTTGATTAGGATTTCCAATGGATTCTACTCCGAGAAGTTCAAATGAAGCTCCAAGTTCTGCAAGCTGTGCCTGTAGTTCCTGAAGACTTTTAACCTGTATGCCCTCACTATCTCTCACAATAAATTCTTCAGAATGGGAGTTTAAGTCCTCTTTGCCGCCCGTAGCTGTGCCTCTGGGCTTGCCAGCAATATCTTTTAGGTATTCGGCAAGACCAACCATTTTGGCCTTGCTTCGCATGCTATCTGTGGCCGCATCCAGAACTACCTTTGAGGTTAGTTCGTGGGCTGGGCCTTCTGGTTTTGACCGTTCTATGTCTGGCACTTCTTTTCCTTCGGGCATGTACCTATAATTATAAGTCTTTCAGAAGCTAGGTTCAAGTTCCGCAACCACTAACTCTATTTTTGTGCCGCAGATTTATTCGAGGTCTAATAGGTTTTGGGTTACCAGTAAATTGGGTGGGTACTGGGTTATGGTTTAGCTGCTATTAAACTGATTTCGACACTTGCACCAAGCGGCAATGCTTTAACGCAAACTGCCTCACGAACTGGCAAAGGCTCTTGTGTGAAATAAGTTTTATAAACTTCATTTAGTTTAGGTAGCTCGGATATGTCTGTGACATAAACATTTACTTTAAGTACATCAGTAAAATCAGCATGAGCTGCTTTTAAGATAGCTTGCAAGTTTTTCATTACCTGATTCATCTTTTCTTCTGTAGTTCCCTCGACTAATTTCCCGTCAGGAGTGCTATGTATTTGACCAGCTATATAAATGATTCCATTACTAACGACTGCTTGAGACAACAACCCATGAGCAGCCGGTGCACCTTTTGTTTCGACTTTCGTTTGCATTATCCCTATTGTAGCAAATATCTATTGAACCTGAATAACTCGTACTTCACGCACAAAAGTGGTATAAATGCGAATGCATTATGAGTGACCTATCAGATTGGGAAAATAAATACTTTATAGACGGAACCCGATACAATTGCCCCTTTTGTAACGTGCGTTCTATTAATTACTCGGTTACGGACAGAGGGAGCTTTGATTGGAACGATGAGGAGAAGAGGTATTTTTACATCGTGAAATGCTCTGGATGCGGCAAAAAATCGTACCATCTTTCCGAGCACGAATGGGATGACACTCGTTTGCAGCCCTTCCAATATGCACCAGACGATTTAGGTGATTTGCCATATGAACAAGCGGAATTAGATGACTACTTTTTCTATCACCATCCGACCAGTTTTTTTACTATCGATGACCGCATCCCCAAAGTAATTCGGGAGCTCGTAACGGAAGCAGAAGGTTGTAGAACAATGAATTGGATGGTTGGTGGTTCCGGAGCATTGAGGAAGGCAATTTACAAGTTCTTAAAAGACCAGAAAGCCAACCAACAAAAAGATAAATCTGGTCATACACTCTCTTACGAGGACCAAATCAAACTGGTACAAAAGCAAAATCCAAAGGTTTCAGAGGTATTATTCCATGCTTTATCGAAAATTCAAGATATGACAAGCGAAGAACTACACGAAAATAAAGAATGGGACCCTTGGAAGCAGAACGAGTTTGATTTTATTATTACCACTGTAAAAGCATTGTTACATGAAGTGTATGTTTTACCCAAAGAGGAAAGCAAAATGCTGCAAAAAATATTAAGTTTGAAACCAAAACCTAGTACGAGCATAGCTACAGTCAAGAATTGATAATTTCCCCCCAATAATATATCCTTAACTTGCCTTTTATGACCCAAGAATGACATTTGTTATTCTTGCCAGTCTTAACTACTTTGAACCTAAATAGGGTAGATGACTTAGGAATTCCCACATTCCTAAGACAGATCCGCTAATTATTTATTCTCTTGAACCAAACAGCCCATAAAGATTCCGTTTTAAATAAAATATTTGAAAGGGTTACCTTTATTTTGATGGAGCTTTTTCAAATTAAAATTAACGTGTTATTATTTTTACATGAACTTTAACCGCGAAACCTGGTATTCAAAAATTATTGCTATTTTGCTGTTTTTTGCTTTTCCTGTCGTCGCCTTTTACTTGGGTGCAAAATACCAGAAATCAACTGATTACAAAGATAAAAGCGCGATTGCATCTTCTCCGGCTCCTGCCAAAAGCAAGGTTACTTTCCAAAAGAGCTTCGAAGACAATTTATTAAAATACAAAGGCACAGTTCAGACACCAAGTCCATGTCATGAGCTGAAGCAGAAAACAAAGATAATGGAATCTTATCCAGAGCAAGTAAGGATAGATTTGAGTATCGATGATCCTGCTCCCGGCAATGTTTGTATACAGCAAATTGCACAAAAGGACTTTTCAGGGAAAATTAAAGTTTCCGAAAGCGCAACGGTTTCAGTCTTTCTTAACGGCGAAAAAGTTTACTAAACGAGACTAAACGATGACGGACCTTGTTTGTACTAAATTCCTTTTCTCAAATCATCAAGGCGCTTGTCGGAGATTCCAAAATGATGGGCGATTTCGTGGGTTACGGTATCTATGACCAGCTCCTTAGTTCTTGTTTCATCTCCTCTTGCAAGCCAAAGAATAGGGCCCATGTATATGGTAATTTTGTCAGGAAGAATCGCAGCCAAATTTCTTCCCCACGTAGTTTTTGGAACGCCATAATATAGCCCCAAAAGCAATCTTCCTTTTGCTTTTTTATCTTTGGGCCAGTTTTCAACGGTAATTTCGACGTTATCCAACTTTTTCTTGAAAAAGACCGGCAGATTTTCTAGAGCTTTCTCAACCACCTTTTCAAATTCTTCAGTGGCCATATCACGAGTGATTGTACCAGCAATTTTTAAAGTTTACATTAGAGTGCAAAATATATTTGTGGCAAAAGAGCAATTAACAGGCGTTAAAGTTGGCGACCGACTTCCAAATGGGGCAAAGGTCATTAATGTCCAGTATGTAAAACAAGGGGCGATTGGATTTGAAATTGATAATCCGGAAATAATCGCTAGAATAGAAAAGGCTCTTGCGGATTATGCAGCTGCTGTAAGGAAAGATCAACTGAGGCCACGTGAAGAATCGCCCAGAAGAAATTTGTACTTCGATTCACCGCTCGACTAGTTTTCCTTGAACTAACATTCCCCTTCTGTTTTAATTGATGGCAACATGGTTAAAAAAACACGTTACAAGCCTGTTGATCCCAAACAGGATTTTGTGGAGATGGAGAAAAGGCTTCTCAAATACTGGTATGAAGAGGGGATTATTGAAAAATATCTTGCCAAAAACCTAAACTCCAAAAAGAAATTTTCTTTCTTGGACGGACCGATTACTGCCAATAACCCTATGGGAGTTCATCACGCTTGGGGAAGAACCTACAAAGATCTTTGGCAGAGATTTTACAACATGCAGGGTTTTGCCCAGAGGTTTCAGAATGGTTTTGATGAACAGGGTTTGTGGATAGAAGTCGAGGTCGAAAAAGAGCTTGGTTTTAAGAATAAAAAAGACATTGAAAAATACGGAATCGCAAAGTTTGTCGAAAAATGCAAAGAGCGTGTTAAAAAATATTCACAAATGCAGACCGAGCAAAGCAAAAGACTTGGATATTTTATGGACTGGGACAATTCTTATCACACGTCGAGTGATGAAAATAACTATGCCATCTGGAATTTTCTGAAAGTTTGTCACAAAAAAGGCTATTTATATAAGGGAAGGGATTCCGTACCCTGGTGCCCGCGATGCGGTACTGCTATTTCCCAGCATGAAATTTTGACAGAAGAATATCAGGAAATTACACATAAGGCGGTTTATGTTAAGTACAGAGTCAAAGAGTCAAAGAGTCAAAGAGTCAAAGGTCAGCAGTTTCTTCTTGTTTGGACAACGACACCCTGGACATTGCCCTCAAACGTATCCATTGCAGTTAATCCGGATCTTAATTATGGATTGTGGACGCTTGATGGTGAAGCAGTCATCCTTGAGACGTCACGAGCAAAAGCAATCGGTATAAAGGAAAAACCCGAAGAAAAATTTAGGGGTTCAATACTTATCGGTTTTGAATATGAAGGAATTTTTGATGAACTGCCGGTACTTAGGGGAGTTAAACACAAAATTGTGTCTGCGAAAGATTTAGTAACAGCAGAGGAGGGAACCGGACTTGTTCATATAGCGCCTGGTGCAGGCGAAGAAGATTTTCATTTGGCAAAAGATGAAAATTTGCAGGTTATCGAATCAATCGATGAAAGTGCAAACTATATTGATGGATTTGGAGATCTAACAGGCAAAAACGCCAAGAATAACCCAGATTTAATTATCGAAAAACTAAGTCAAAAAGGTGTACTTTTCAAGCAAGAAAATTACAAACACCGTTATCCAACCTGTTGGCGCTGCAAAACGGAATTGGTATGGAGAGTTGTTAATGAATGGTATATCGCCATGGATAAAAAGGATCCGGATGATCAACAGGGTCGGACCTTGCGAAAAGAAATGGTTGATGTTGCCAAGAAAATTAGATGGATTCCGAAATTTGGCCTCGAGAGAGAACTGGACTGGCTAAAAAACATGCATGACTGGCTCATTTCCAAAAAGAGGTACTGGGGGTTGGCATTGCCTATTTGGGAATGTCAAAAGTGCGGATATTTCGAAGTCCTAGGTTCCAAGGATGAGCTTGGGAAAAAAGCAGTTACGGGGTGGAATGATTTTGAAGGCAAGAGTCCTCATCGGCCCCAGATAGATGCAGTTAAAATTAAATGCCCAAAGTGTGCTTACTTAACTTCGAGAATTCCGGATGTGGGTAATGTCTGGCTGGATGCCGGAATTGTGCCGATTTCGACAATGTCTTCTAACTGGTATCCTGCTGATTTTATAACGGAATCATTTCCGGGCCAGTTTAAAAATTGGTTTTATTCGATGATTGCAATGTGCACTGTCATAAAAAATGTTCACCCTTACAAAACAGTTTTAGGATTTGCAACTTTACTTGATGAAAAAGGTGAAGAAATGCACAAAAGCAAGGGCAATGCCATTGAATTTAACGAAGCTGCTGACAAAATCGGAGTTGACGTAATGCGCTGGATGTATTTAAGACAGAATCCTGTAAATAATCTGTTATTTGGTTATCATAAAGCGGATGAAGTGAGGAGAAGATTCTATCTCATTTTGTGGAATGTTTATTCATTTTTTGTAACCTACGCAAACTTAGATGATTGGAAACAAGACTTAAATGCCGAAAGTTTTGATTCGAAAAACGTTCTTGACGGGTGGATTATATCTCGCCTTAACTCAACAATGGTTCAAATAATGCAGTCGCTGACAGATTACAATGCTCAGCTGGCGAGCCAGACAATCGAAGATTTTGTAATAGGCGATTTTTCCACTTGGTACGTAAGAAGAAGCAGAGATAGGGTCGGTGAAGCTCTTCCAATTCTTTATTCAATACTAGTTAGTCTCTCGAAAGTGATAGCCCCTTTTATGCCTTATGTTGCGGAAGAAATGTATATGAATCTTACGGGAGGAAAATCCGTTCATCTTGCCGATTTTCCTCAGGCAAACTCTAAGTTTATCGATCTAAACCTTGAAAAAGAAATGAAAAAAGCAAGAGAAATTGCCGAGAAAGCTCACGCTAAGAGGAAGGAAGCCCAAATCAAAGTCCGTCAGCCGCTTCAAAAACTGGAGTATGCTGGGCACAAACTTCTGGAATCTTTAGAACTTATTATTGCCGATGAAATTAATGTCAAGAACCTCATCCATGCGAAAACTTTTAAATTGGACACCAAATTAAGTCCTCAGCTGAAAGCAGAAGGAGAAGTACGCGAAATAATACGCCGAATTCAGCAGGCCAGAAAAGAAACCGGTTGCGATCTTGCAGAAAAAGTTACGGTAATTTTGCCTGCCTGGCCTAAAGAGTTTGAAGAAGAGATCAAAAAACAGACACTTGCAAAAGAACTTATAAAAGGCGAAAAACTTGCCATAAAAAGAGCCGGATAATGACAAGAGGATTGGATTTCAAGGGACTGTTTTTTGTTTTGGCAATTGGAGCGATTTCTCTTTTGGTTATTTTTTCCATTAACAGATCCCTTTTTTACAATCAGCTGGTTTTTTGGGTTGCGGGTCTTGCTGTTTTTTATCTTGCTTCGAGATTCTACCTGCATTTATGGGAGAATTTGGCGATTCCCCTCTACATTTTATCGCTGATTTTGCTTTTTATTATTTTTCTGATTGCGGAGCCTGTCCGTGGTTCTGTGCGCTGGATAGATTTGGGAGTATTTAGAATCCAACCTTCAGAAATTAGCAAAGTTGCCGTTATTTTGGCGCTTGCCAATTTTTTCTCTTCGCGAAGTGCAGCTGCAGCTAGAAATATCTTTTTAAGTTTTTTGATTATTTTGCCGCCCGCGTTTTTGATTGTTATCCAACCGGACATTGGTAACGCCCTGCCGATTTTTGCAATTTGGGCAAGCGTTGCTTTTGTTGCAGGTTTTAAATTTAAACATTTTTTGGCAATTTCTATATTTACGATTTTTGCAGGTTTATTACTCTTTCAGTTTCTTGAGCCTTACCAAAAAGCAAGAATTGAAACCTACATTAATCCCTCCCAAGACCGTTTAGGCACCGGTTATCAAATAATCCAATCAAAAATCGCCATTGGCTCGGGTCAGTTGCTAGGCAAAGGTTTGGGGCAAGGAACACAATCACAGCTTAAATTTCTGCCGGAAGCCGAAAGCGATTTTATTTTTGCATCGATTGCCGAAAGCTTGGGTTTTTTCGGTTCTTCGCTATTGGTTATTTTATATTCAATTATAATTGTAAGGATTTTGAGCTTTGCAAAAACAAAGAGCCGTTTTGCACAATTAGTGGTTTCAGGGGCAGTAGCCTTTTTGGGTATACAAATGTTCATAAACATAAGCATGAATATGGGCTATGTACCGGTTACGGGAATTACCTTGCCGTTGGTTTCATATGGCGGTTCTTCTCTGCTTTCGACATTGTTTATTCTTGGTATAGTTTTTTCGATTAAGAGGCACAGACTTGATGCCTGAATTTGTTAGTGATAAAATTTCACCTTATGGATAAGTTTGCAGTAGTCAAAACTGGAGGAAAACAATATTTAGTTGCCGAGGGTGATTTAATAAGTCTTGAAAAGCTTAAGGCGCCTAAAGAATCTGTTGTATTAAGTGAAGTTTTACTTTTTAGCGATTTGAAAGATTTGGTTCTTGGTAAGCCTTTTATTCCAAACGCCAAAGTTAGTGCTAAAGTTATTAACAATTTTAAGGATAAGAAAATAAGGGTCGTAAAATTCAAATCAAAATCACGTTACACCAGAACACGCGGACACAGACACATAAAAACTAAAATCCTCATAGAAAAGATTTCAATTTAGTATATCAAACCGGTCTTTATTATAAACAAGTTGACCTTGACACATCGTGAAAACAACGCTAGAATCCAATACGAAACAAATTTTGGAAAATTAATTAATATGGCTCATAAAAAAGGCGGCGGAGCGACAGCTAATAATCGAGACAGCCAAGGGAAAAGGTTAGGTGTAAAAATTTACGGCGGAGAGAACGCTTCAGCCGGTAATATTATAGTTCGCCAGAGAGGCACAGAGTATTATTCAGGACAGGGTACCATGCTCGGTCGGGATCACACGATTTTTGCAGTCCAAGACGGCAAGATTAATTTTCGAAAAAGGAACGGCAAAAGATTAGTCGAGGTACTTTAAGACAGTGGACGAAAATCAAATTTTTGAAATCGACATTGATATGCTTCAGCCCAATCCGCTTCAACCGCGCGGCTTGATAACCCCTGATTCTTTGATAGAAATTGTTGATTCCATCCGTGAGCATGGAGTGCTGGAGCCTTTGGTTGTTGCCAAAACCCCGGCTGGATATCAGATCATTGCCGGCGAGAGAAGATGGAGAGCCTCAAAAATAGCCGGTCTTTCTAAGGTCCCGGTACTGATCAAGGAAACTACGCCTCAGGGTATGCTTGAGATGGCCATTATCGAAAATGTCCAAAGGATAGATCTTAATCCTTTAGAGAGGGCACAGGCTTTCAAGCGTCTGATGGAGGAATTTGGTCTTTCCACAAGCGAAATTGCCGTAAAAATAGGCAAAAGCGCGCCTTATGTTTCAAATACTTTTAGACTTCTTTCAGTTCCAGATGCCCTTAAAGACGCATTAGCCTCCGGCGCAACTTCAGAAGGTCATGTGAGGGCTTTAGCCTCGCTCGATGATCCTCATCTTATTGTGGAGGCATACAAAGAAGTTTTACAAAAAAACCTGTCTGTAAGGGGAGCGGAAGAACTTGCCCGGAAACTTAAAGCAAGGGAAAACATCGCTCCTAAACAGCAAGTCCCCGCCCAAAAACTTCAAAGTGACGAGTTGGAAAAATTCCAGGAAGAGATCGCCGAAAAATTAAATAACGGGCAGGCTAAAGTAAAAGTTAAAATTAGCCAGTCGCGTGTTGAGGGAAGGATTCAAGTTATTGCCAAGGGAAAGGTCGAAGAAACGTTTGGTACCTTAAAGCGAATTAGAGACGGAGTAGTTAACTCTTGAAATGATTCGCCACTCGGAAACTGGCCAGTAAACCAGCCAGGCCCTGCCTTTAATTGTGCCTTTTGCTATCGGCCCGAAACTTCTGGAATCCGAAGAGGATATTCGGTTATCCCCTAAAACAAAGTATTGATTTTCTCCTACTGTTATTTTTAAATTTCCGTCAGTTGTTTGGGTCTCGTAAGGCTCGGCTAGCTCTTTGCCGTTTATAAATACGGAACCGTTTTGAATCTCGACCGAATCGCCCGGAAGCCCTATGATCCTTTTTATAAAATCAACTTTTCTTGCTGTCGGCGCTTCAAAAACAACAACATCGCCACGTTTTACATCTTGGAAGCGGTAAGTTACCTTCTCAGTCAAAAGGAGCTCTCCATCTTGGAAATTCGGTACCATCGATTCTCCTTTTACACGGTGCGGTTGAACTATAAGAATATAAACAAAGAAAAAAATCGCAAGCGATATGAGTGCCGTGTGGAGTACTTCCTTTAAAACACCAAAAAATGCTTCTTTGTTGGGCATTATGTTTATTATTTTATGTTAAAATTACACATCAAGTACAGTCACGAAAATTGTGCACGCATAGCTCAGCTGGTTAGAGCGTCGCAATCACACTGCGAAGGTCTCTGGTTCGAGTCCAGATGCGTGCACATATAAGTTTAATTCTTATCAGATGGAGCAATTAGAACTCCTCCTTATAGCAGTAATCGCTTCGACAATCCCGGGACAGATAGTAAGAATTCCCATATTCGGACAAGAAGGGTGGTTTACGGTATCTGACATTTTTGTATTAATTTTGGCTGTAGTCTTTTTGTTTCACTTCTTTTTCAACAGGATTGCCATAGTAATGCCTAAAAAATTACTGTTGCCGGCTACTATTTTTTCTTTATTTGCCATATCTTCTACTGTTTTTGCCCTAAATCAATTCTCGCCGAAAGAGATCTTGATTTCCAGTCTTTTTCTAATCAGATTCTTGCTTTATTTTTCAGTTATGATAATTACCTTAAACGTTGTCAAAAGAGAAAAAATTGAGAAGTGGGTAAATATTTTTTTTGCGACAGGCACGATTCTAGTTTTTTTGGGTTTTGTTCAATTGCTTTTTGTTCCAAATCTTTTATTTTTGACCCCTTTTGGCTGGGATCCCCATCAGACTAGAATTGTCTCGTCTTTTCTGGACCCAAATTTTATAGGGATCGTCTTTGTGTTTTTGGCCTCTTTTTCGTTTAGCAAGTATTTGTATAGAAGAAATTTGAGCCTGCTTTTAATTTTTTTATCTAGCTCCGTTGCTGTTTTTCTCACATTTTCCCGAAGTTCTTATCTTGCTTTTTTATGTGCACTTGCCGTTATATGTATTTTAAAATCGTTTAAAATAACGTCTCTTGCCATATTAATTTTTTTCTTATCATTCATTTTTATTCCCCAGGCAAGAGAAAGAGTTGCAGGAGCGATAACATTTGACGAGACTACTAAAGCAAGGATCGAAAGCTGGCAAAAGGCACTGCTGGTTTTTAAAGACCATTTTTTGATAGGTGTGGGTTTTAATACCTACCGATACTCTCAGGCAAGCTATGGATTTTTCGAAAACGATCAAAGTCTCGGAGGCCATTCCGGCGCAGGGAGCGATTCCAGTTTACTTTTGGTAGCTGCAACCACGGGAGTTTTTGGTTTGGGTGCATTTATGTGGATTTTAATTTCAATCTATACAACTGTTGCAAAATCGTCAAAAAGAAGTTTTATTGCGCTTGGAGCTTTGGCTTCATTTATTGGCTTGGTCGTTCATTCGCAATTCGTAAACTCGCTATTTTTCCCGCAG
>Ga0075635_114_pt1 | contig 15145 bp, 19 predicted proteins | sample RifGroA1_FD_68387 | JGI IMG/M metagenome (GOLD analysis project Ga0075635, IMG submission 68387) | Microgenomates (Curtissbacteria) bacterium GW2011_GWA1_41_11
TGAGTTCAGTTGCTGGCCGCACCCGGAGGCAACTATTAGCGTATAGTGTCTGCCCAGATATGCTAATGGTTGCTTTTTTTTTGGTGAAAGGAGGTGAAATATGATGATAAAAAGAATTGCAGCAAGTATTGGGTCAGTAGGTGTAGCGTTATCTTTGATGACACCCAGTGTATTTGCAGCAGATTTACAGATCAGTGGCAATGGTGTCGGATCGGCCAATACCATTAGAGTAAAAAATGAATGCAAAGTCAAGGTTGATCAGAAAAATGACACAAATGTTGATCTTACTGTGAATTCCTCTGCAAACAGTGGTGAAAATATCGCAAATGGAAATACCGGCGGCACAGTAACCATAAATACAGGAAAAGCAGAGTCTGAAGTAACAGTCGGAGTAACAGGTGGCGATAACGATGCAACACCACCGGATTGTTGCGTGTGCTCCGATCCTGCCCAAACACAACTCATTGCTGATAATGGTGTCGGTTCAGTAAATAAGATAAAAACGAAATCTGAACGAAAGCTCACCGAGAAGCAATCGACGAAAACTAAATTGAAAGCAAGTCTTAAGTCCAAAGCAAAGAGTGGGGAGAATGTAACAAATGGAAATACCGGATCTGGTGTTTCTGTTACGACTGATGACGTACTATCTACTGTAGACGTCACTGTGGATGGTGGATTTAATACACTTAATCCTTGATTTCTTTTGAAGGATAAAAGAAAGCCCTGCTTTGGTCTGCCCGAGTAGGGCTTTTTTATGCCCTAAGGACGAAGGGGTTTGGCGTGGACGATTAAACGCTTGGTGTCCAAAAAACCTGAGCAGGTAAAAAGTGTTAACTGCTCTGTATCTGCCGGTTTTATGTGTTCTACTTCTTTTGGATCAACAAGTTTTGTTTCTTCTACTCTATAACGGAACCAACGGTCTTTCGTAAGAATATACACAACTTCGTCTTTTTTTATCTCCCGGAGTGGGCCAAATAGTTCATTACGGGCGTGAGCAAACACGACGATAGTACCGTTTTGTCCTGGGTTTGCGGAACCCACGCCATGAGAAGCAGTTGTTTCTGATAGTTCCCAGTACCCATTCACTACGCGAGCTTCAACGATCGACAGGTCTACTTTTCTGGTAGGTACGACAATCCGAAGTGGAGGTTGGGTTGGAACAGAAGTACCCAGGAGTTTCTCATCAATGCGAAATGGGCCGGTATCGATTGGTTGGTTTATCGTCGTTTTGGTAATCTGGGTTGACGCCGTGGGTTTTGGTGTAAATACGATTTTATAAACAGTCGGAAACGTGACCAGGAGAAAGCCTAAGGCGAACAGCCAAAGACCTATTAAAGAGCGAGATGGTTTTTTTGCGCCAGATACGCGCCTGCGAGCAGACATACGATGCCAGTAGAAATGATGAGAAGTTCTATCGTGTTTTCACCCGAAGCTGCAGAAAGTCCAATTACTTGGCCTCCTCCACCAACTCCCCCGCCTCCTCCGTTACCACCACCGTCGCCCCCATCCCCCGGAGGTCCGCCAATTCCTGCGGTTGGTGTAGGAGTCGGTGCTTCTCCTGGTTTTTGTGTCGGTGAAGGCGAAGGTGTGCCGTCTTTGCAGCAGGGGACATCGGCAGTATTGTTGTTGAAATTGTTTTTTACGCCAACATCCACCGTGGCATCTCCCGTGGTTGCACTTCCGGAATTTCCGCCGGTGTTGGCATTGGCGTCGACGTTAGTATCGGCGGATCCGTTATTTTGTTGGAGAACGGTCGTTGACTGATTTTGATTGATGTTGAGCGAGTTATTGGAACCTGATGCATTGCCGGAGATTTCGTATTGATCAGCAAGAGCGATGCGAGCTGCTGTTGCCGCGATGATAAGAATAAGTCCAACGATAGTTAGACGAACTGCTTTCATAGAGTAGCTTTTAGAGCAGGGAGTTTAATGCACTGGCAATTCTCTTGAGGGGCAGTGAGAAATGGGGCAAGCGTACGAAGAGGATTATAGCAAGGGGAAGCGCCAAAAGCAACCATGCGAGATTTATCGTAACTTTTTTGTGATCTTGTACTGCTGCAACATCACCGGACTTTTGGTTCGTTGACGTTTCACCCAGAACAAATGCACCGGATGAAGGAGTCCGGTTAGATGAATTACCTATCGCTAAAACACCTGATGTCGGTGTGGGAGTCGGTTGCCAGCTTGTTCCAGTTCCACCATTTGAATTGTTTTGTGTTGGAGCAGATTGATCTTGATCTGGATTTGTTTGTTGCGATGTTGCTACATCAGCTCCACCTATTGCGAATTGCTGTTCCTGTTGTTCTTGTACGATTGTTTTTTTCGTATCTGGTGTAAAAAAGTTACCAGTCCACGATCCAAAGACGTTGACTACGGTTACAAAGAGTTTCCCTTTGCTGCTTATATTGTTATTTACAAAATTCACGAGATTTGCGATGACGTTGGCATCTCCAGTTTGTATTGTGCTATTGCCTCCGGTATTTTTGCTTGTGCTATTGCCTCCGGTATTTGCTGAAAGATCCATGGTATTGGTTATGTGCGCGGTGTTTGTTTGAACGGTCGTATTGGATGTATTTTGTGTGATTGATCCCATGTTTGTCGATCCTGCACCGTTGCCGCTATTTGTCACAGATATTTCTCCTGACGGATCTACTTGAAATTCCGTTCCTGCGGATCCAGCCATGTTAGCGCCGTCTGGTGATCCCATAAGTTTTCCGATCCAATTACCGGCCTCATTGACCAGTACGAGCCACCAGACTCCCCCATCAACATTATTATTGGCGATATTGAGAACTTGTGCGTCGACATTCGCGCTGCCGGTTTTTATGCTGTTGTTGCCGTTGGTATTTTTATTGACGTCATTTTCCCCGGTTTGTGCATCGACTGAGATAAGGTTATCGATAACGGCGGTATTGGTTTGGTAGGTTTGATCTGTATTGGTAATAGTGGCGTTTGTAGTATTTGTTGACGAAGCGCCATTATTGATATTTGCAAGGGTGGTATTTAAATTACCACAACACGTTCCCAGCATTTCTTCAGGGAAGATTATGTCACCCTTTAGATCTCCATATATATTAACTACTCCGTAAACCACATTTCCTGCGATATTATTGTTTGCGAACGTTAATGAATTTGCAGAAATATTAGCATCTCCGGTAGTTATTGATGTATTTCCGCCTGTATTTTTGTCAGCAGTATTATTGCCTGAATCAGCTCCAAGGATCATGGTATTGGTAACGGTTGCGTCATTTGTCTGAAATGTAGCGTTAGAGCTGTTTTGGTCCAGCGTTCCAGTATTGGTTGAGTCTGCACCGTTACCGGTGTTTGCGATAGATGTTGATCCCGTTGAACACCCTGATATGCAATTTGCAGCAAAATCCAGTACTAAATCACCCATCTGGTCATCGACAACGTTAAACTCCGAGACCGCGACACCCGCGATATTTGTATTTAAGGCGGTAATGAGAGTTCCAGACGTATTGGCATCGCCAGTGGTAATCGTCGTATCGCCGAGATTTTTTGAAGCAGTATTTTGACCGGTAACTGAGGATCCAGACAAATCGTTGACAACGCTTGCTGAATTGTTTTGAAGTGTCGTAGTTGAGTCGGTAATGGTAGCAGATCCTGTATTTGTCGATCCGGTTCCATTATCCGTATTTGCAATAGTGACGCTTCCGGTACCACCAGAACCCGCCGGTAGAAATGAGCTATTCGTATTTGCGTCACTTTCTAAAACTGCAGTTGTTGTCGCATCACCAGTAGCAACAGATGGGTCATTTTGACCGCTTGCCGTTTGATTGCCTGTCCCCTGTTCCTGAGAAACTGATTGCGTGGGCTCTTGAGTCGGGGTTGGTGAAGGCTGTGTTGATTCTTGATCTGTATCTACCGAATCTTTTTTTGGTTTTGGTGTATCAGTCGGTGTTGGTTCTTCCGTTGGTGTTGGATCCGGATTATATGTTGGTGCAGTTGGTGCAGTAGGAGCGCTTGGAGCTTCAGGTGCAGTGGGCGCAGTCGGAGCTGTTGGCGCGTTCGGAGCAGGAGGCGGTGTCGGAGCCTCATATGCCAGGACAAGCGGCATCTGTTGAAGGAAAAGAATACCTATTATACTGATTATCGCGATACATTTTTTCATACAACTATATACATTATTTGTTTTGAACCTTCGGTTGTAGGGTGTCTCGTAGAAGTGCTTTTACGAGCTCACCCTACAAACCGATTGGTATTACAGTCCGAGTAAGGCCATTAATTGTTCCCAACCCAGCTGAACATTGAAGTTGAAACCAATCTCGGGAAAATCCGCAGGAGCATCTGCTCCGTAGGTATTACTATTTCCCGTGTTTCCTACTTCAACGGTTGTATCTGCATCACCGGTTTGGATAGACGGATCTGCTCCATCTACGCCACCAGTGTTTTCTTCGGCTTCGTTGTTACCGGAATCAGCATCTGCATCAACATGATTTTTCAGCGTATCGGCTACATTATCCTGAAATACTTCAAGATCACCGCCGAGTTTTGCTTCAATCTCGTTTTCAGAATCGACTCCATTGCCAGCAACTTTTGCCAACAGATCATAGAGACAACCACAGTCCACGTCTGCCCAGTTAAAGTTGACCATATTGTCAACCGTTACGTCGACCGTAGCATCACCGGTTTCGATAGAAACATCTCCACCGGTATTTTCTTCGGCTTCGTTGTCTCCTGTGTCGGCATCTGCATCAACCTTGTTTTTAACTTCCGCATCATTGTCTTGTGTAAGCAGGACACCGCCATCGAGATCTAATTCGATCTCGTTTTCGGAGTCCGCACCATTATCAAGGATACGAAGACTCATTGTTGGTGTAGATCCATTGCCTCCCACCTGAGCCAAATTTGCATTGGCTGTTGTGGAGACAGCTACAGTGGCAGAAGCATCGCCGGTTTCGATAGAAACATCACCACCGGTATTTTCTTCGGCCTCGTTATCACCTGAGTTTGAGTCAGCATCAACATGGTTTTTGACATCAGCGACATTTTTCTGATATACCTCAACTCCAGAATCTTTACCGTCTTTTACTTCAACTTCGTTTTCTGAGTCAGCTCCGTTACCGGAGATAAGCACATCAACATTGTTGTTGCCACAGCAATCAACGGATGCTGCATTGCTGTTGACGGTATTTTGTACGTTTACGTCTGTCGTCGCATCACCAGTCGAGATAGAAACGTCACCACCAGTGTTTTCTTCGGCTTCGTTATCACCGGTATCAGATGACGCATTGACATGATTGTCGATTGTTGCATCATTATTTTGTGTAACAACTGTCGACTGATTCAGTTTAATTTCTACCTCGTTTTCGGAGTCAGCACCGTTTCCAGAGATGACGAGAGTTGTATCGGCAAATGCTGGAATCGTTGCCTGCAGCAACACTGCTCCAGAAGCAAGTATAGAAATAATTTGTTTTTTAAGTGTCATTATAAATTTCACCTCCCTTCGCGATATATTTCCCTCGTCCAATGGACGAAAGATTGCACTTCTTCATCCCTCCTCACCCCTCGAAAGGGTTCGTCCTCGTCCGCCAGTTGGCGAGACGGGATAAAAAAACGGAGGCGTCTCGTCCCGATTAAATCGGGAAGAAATGCCTCCGTTTGCGGTCAGCGTCTTTTTTCTATTTAGATATTGGGCAGAAAACTATCGAGGGGCAGTACGTGTATATAGTATTTAATATAACGTATAAAATTATTATTGATATAATTTTGTGTGTTTGTCAATACCCTATTTATACCTTCTATGAAATAAACCTTTTCACGTTACTATAACTGTACCACTCATTTTTCGTGGTGTTGGATTCGTGTGATGGATTGATACGCTGGTTTTTTTTATATTTCGGACGGTAATTTGCGTGACGACACTATTTTGGACGTAAATCTCAATACTCCCATACGTATTGACGGTTTTGAGCGCATGCACGACCTCATCGACGAGTGCCTGCGAAACGTGCTGTGTTGAATAATCAACCATTGTTGTTAGTTAAATGCCAGCGGTACTTTTTCTTTATCCCCATTGATCTCTCCGATCAATATAACGAGATTTTGATCAGTGTCATTTATCGGGAACCCGAGTCGGGTCGATTTCGTTGATATTGGCTGGATAGAAACAGGGTCGCTATGAATATCGGCGGCAAGTAATTCTTGTTCGTTTCCCCCAATGGATAAGCGTACATAATCGCGAACGCTGACCTCGAGCGCTTTGTTATAGTCATTGGTTAATTTAATTGTGAGGATAAGAAACCGTCTGCCTTTTACGGCAACCATGCGTTGACCTTTTACAATAATTTCATCGCGAAGATCGGCTGATTCGATAACGTATTTAAGCTTAGAAAGCTCTTTTCCTTTTGTGTCTTTTAGAGGAAATGCAAATTCCCGATTGAGAGTAAGTGTAGCGATCGGGCCTTTGAGTTGAACCCGTTGATCGGAAAGAAGAGATACAGAGGAACGCACTACAGTTCCCACTGCTGCCAGTATTCCGATAATAATAATACCCAGGAGTATTTTAGGAAGGTATCGTTTCCAGGGAAAGTTTGCAAAGCGCTGGCGCCCAAAGCGAAATCTGAGATTCGAAAAAAATTGTTGGAGCGACGAAAAACGATCACCACTAGCATCGGCGATCACGGAAAAGAGCGTTGATGGAACGAGTGCTGCAACAGCAGATGATCGTCGGGATCTCATTTTTTTTGAAGGCAGTGGGCGGGGCTGAGTTATATTAACAATCAAAAACTTCTCTTGTCAATAGGCTAGCGCGAAATGACAATGGAAACATCGGAATCTCCGTCACGTTTTGTAATCGTCACCTTAATTTTACTTTCGTTTTTTGCCGCCGTCAGGACATTATTGACGGTGTCATTTGCTGTTGTTTGTACAAACGAACGGACATTCATATTAAGTTGCTTGATTTTATTTCTATACCAATCGGTAATCGTTTGTGCGTCGTCGGTGCTTGTCAGTGTCACGGAACCATTTGATTGTGATCCAATCGTCGCAGCGGGATAGATGAAGCCGTCAGGATCTGTCGGAGGTATTGTAGGAACTGGTGTATCCGTCGGTACTGACTCACCGAGTACTACTTCTTCCTCAGGTGGTGATTCCACAGTAATTTTATTTCGTACAAAAATTCCCCCACCAACCAAGATGACTGCGATAATAAGAATAGCTATGTGCATTATGTGCGTGACCCGGCAGGTTTAGGGATAAATGGGCGGATAGTAGGGATATCGCCAGGGTTATTCTTAACCAGATAGAGAATTTTGTCAATATAATTGGCTAAATCTTCAAAAAAATAGACATCGGTAATACGTACGCCTTCATTGGTGTCCAGGTGCGGTTGTATTTCGACAGTACCTATTTTGAGCATGCGCCAGAACATATTGGGTGCGTACCCCTTTGCCTTGAGTGCCTCAGTCCAAAAAAGCGCGCGCTTCGTTTGGAAAAATGGTGACACTACTTCGATACGGTACACCCGTCGATCCGTAAGATAGGTCTTCGATGTTTTATAGACATGGGTATTCCACCATATGCCGCCCGCGACCAATACGATGCTTATAACCAATGCAATAATCCCGATTGTAGGTGAGATAAGGTACGTAATAATAAAAAAGACGAGCGCAAGAACAAGTATCCGCGTGATAGCGATTGTTTTTACGAGCGGATGAGGAGAAACGGTATACAAGATACGTTCACCTTCTTGCTGGCCTTCAAATTCGGAATACATAGACATGATTAACTTTGTCTTGTCGAATGATTTTCCAATTCGGAAAAATAAAACTATTGGAAACGACCAGCGCTCCGGGTTTTGCCCTGGTGGTCAATAGTTTAGCAAGTTTTTCCATACGCCATGGCAGGAGATATATGAACAGTATATCACTATCCCTCAAATCAGCATGCCAAAAACTCCCCCAGTGGACAGAGATTTTTTTTCCAAACGTACGGATTTTAGACAGTAACACAAGATAGGGATTAATTTCTATTCCGATAGCGTGAGCGCCCTTGGCAGCTGCTAATAAGAGAAGCTTACCGTCTCCCGACCCCAAATCATACACGATCATTCCATTTTTAATATGTGCTAAATCGATCATTGACCGTGCTACAGGATTTGTAGACGGAACATACGGCGCACCGGTAACAAACGCGAGGACGAGAAAAAATATGAGGAGTGCCAAGAGAATATGACCCAGGAGAAATATATAGACAAGCATTGGTGGACGATGCAGGATTTGAACCTGCGGCCCCTGCAATGTGAATGCAGTGCTCTGCCGCTGAGCTAATCGTCCTTAGCCGGCTTGGGTGGCGATGGAGCGTTCGGAAGAAAGTCCAAAGCTGGTACCGTGTTTTTTGAACATTCCCCAGTAGCCCTTTTGTTTCTTGCGATTGGTCGACAGGGCAAGCCAACTCCTGCTGTCTTCAATCTGTTCGCGCAGGACCGTGAGAATCGATTTTAAGCGTTCCATGAAATTAAGGTGGTAAATACCGGGTTGCACCGGCACTTCATTGACTGCTTTTTGTACATCCTGACTCAATGATTTGAGTGAAACTGCCAACATTTTGAGTTGCTCGCGTATTGCCTCAATTTGTGGTTTAAGATTTGTTTCTTCAACACGCACCATCGGTGGCCGTAAAATTTCTTGTCTGCGAATTTGAGTTGGTTGGACTTCAGCTTGACCCGTGAATAATTCTCCCGATCGGGGCACTTGACCAAAAAGTGAAGCAAGGACGTCGCTGCCAACTTTTCCTACGACGTCTTTGACAACCGCTTTCCCCACGCCGCCACCAACCTGACGAAGCGCCTCAAGGACGCTGTCGTTGTTATAGGTTGGAGTTTTTTTCTTCGGCTGATTTTGCCACTGATTTGAGCTGTCCATACGGGCTATTATACTACAGGCTGGCTACTTACTCAATACTATATGGAGGATAAAAAGTCAATAGTTTTCTGCCTCCGGAGGATAGAGGCAAGGTAGTAGCGTTCCCGCTCAAGACCTTTTCGTTCTTCGTCGGTTTTGGCCGTTTTGATAACGGTATCGATATCATCATCCGAAACGAAAATTCCTTCGCGGTCGGCGACGTCTTCAAGACCGAATTCGAGGGTCAACGTTCGTTTGGCTTGATCTCCGTATTCTTTCCGTACAGCATCTGCGTTCCTCCCGGTGGAAGCCAAGTATTGTTCTACGGTAAGACCGAGTTGCTTGGTTTGATCGATGAGTTCCGATAAAAGCCGGTTCACCTCGTGTTCGATGAGTAACGCGGGTATATCGACGGTGATAACCGAAAGAAGTGCGTTCAAAATAACGTCTAGCGAGGGTTTTGTCTCTTTCTTTTCTTCGCCTGGGGTCCATATTTTTTTGCTTTTGGTTTCCCCTATGGCTTTCTTATAGTCGCCGACCGTCATTTTGGGGCGCTGGCATGTCCGGGCAATTATTATCCAATCATTCCCGTTTTTGGCTTCCTTAAGTTCTATTTTGGGGCTAATAAGGGGACGGACGCCTGTTTGTTTGATTGCGTCGTTGTATACCTGGGGGAGTACGTGCCCAAGAGCGTCTTCGTAGAGTTTTGATTCATCGAGTTTATTTTCAACCAGTTTTTGTGGTGCTTTGCCTTTTCGAAATCCGGGTAATTCGGTTTTTCCAATAGCCTCGCTCTTGACGTGATCTAGTGTTTTTTGAACATCACTCCAGGGAACCGTCATCGTGAGCTCCAGTGTTCCGTCCGGTGTCGTTGTTTGCGCAACAATCATAGGTTTGGCAAGTATATCACGCTCAAAACCCAAGGGGAAGGTCGAGAACGGGCGGACTCAAGCTCGGGTCTTCGGTGACAAAATTTTGGATGTGGCCTGATAAAGAAGTAACCCCTGCTTCGAGGGAAAGAAACGCACTGCTGGTTGCAATTGCGGATAATTGACGCGAAGGAGTGGGCGTTGGGGTACTCATGGGTGTTGGGGCAACGATGGTCTGCCCAGGCTTACTCGGGTTAAGAGCACGCCACGTCAGTAGTGCTCCCCCGCCGATAAGCACTGCAATAAGTGCTCCACCCCACAAAGGGAATGCCGGTTTGGCGGGTGCAACCTCGGTAGGTTTAAGTGGCTGCTCGATCGGTTGTGGAGATTGGGGTAGATTTTCCATACTTAGTTGTTGTATCGCAAAGACTCGACGAGTTCCTGCAGAAATCTCGTGCCGTCAAGTAGATATGCCCGTGCTTCGGATACGTTTTTTTTCAGGTCAGATAAATTCCGATTCTGAATATCCAGTGTGTTACCGTTGAATGTATTATTCGTCGATACTATTTGTTCTATTTTTTGTTGGTAGAGGCTGCGAATATTTGCTATTTGAAGGAGCCATCGGTCTATAGTGGCTTGTTTTTGCGGTGGGAATGTTCCGCGGTTACTGTCTGATAACGCCCGAGCACTCGCAAGGGTCGTATCAAACTCTTTGGCTAAAACGGCGAGCTGACCCAATGTTATGCCTCCGATTGTTTGCCGGACAGATGCCCCAAGAACAGTGTAATGAGATGCCAGTTGACCAGAGGCATGATCAGCATCATCCAGAGAGCCGATTGATCCGACGAGTCTGCTGTGATCTTCAAGAAATATGACCTCGTTATTGATGAGTGTTTGGTATGTTTGCCGCTCGGTGAGGACGAGCCCCCTATCTTCGTTGAGTTTTTCATTGAGTAAAAGAAGGTAGGAGCGAAGGAGAAGGTCACGAGAGGAGAGCATGGCAATGGTTTTTTCCAACGCAGTCGTCTGGCTTGTTAACGTCTTAAATTTGAGGTATTCGTTTTTGGCAACCGTAAATTCAGAGTATTTTTGCCGGTAGGTATCAAATTGAAAGAGATAATCCTGATAGGCTTGTTGAGAACTAGCAAAAATATGGGGTGCCAAAAATAATAGAAAGATAACAGCGAGTATCTTAAATACCTTCATGCACCTTCATCGTACCATTGATTTCTTTAGCGGGTCAAGGGACCGATGGAGGGATTTGAACCCCTACCTGCCTGACCGTCCGGCAGGCGGGCTGGCAGGTAGGCCCAAGCCTTTGACAATATGGTGCCTTCGGGAGGATTTGAACCTCCAAGGGTTTCCCCATACGGTCCTAAGCCGTACGCGTCTGCCAGTTCCGCCACGAAGGCAAATGTTCTATATTTTTTGTAAATCCAACTCCTTAATAATCTCTCGACCAAATCCAGATTTAAAGAACTTTTCCGTCTTTCGCGCTAATGCTCTGTCTGAACACAATTCTACATGAATAAGATCCAAAGGCAATAAGCTTTTTGTTGAAACTACTTGGCCTGAAAAATGTTGTTTTAGCCGTTTGGATAAGTTGTTGGTCAGTCCCTTGTAATATGTTTGCTTGCGTGTGCTTTTGAGAATATACACGAAGTACATAAGTACGTTAGTAGCGTGCGCGCCTGCCTGCCGGCAGGCAGGTCTGCCAGTTCCACCACATCGGCTACACAGGTATTATATCGTAACTGACAGCAAGCTTGGAGAATTCGGCATAAACTCGGTGATTTGGTCGATGAAATACCGCACCTTCCAGGACCAGGCCGGCGAGGCAGCATACATTCGCCCCATCTGATTGATGGTCACTGCACCTTTATCTATATAATTGTATTTGAGTCCTTCAGAGACGGTCGTAATACCCCCCTTCCAGTCGCCGAAGGCGATGCCCCACGTCGCTCCGGTGGGTATGCCCCATCCCCAGGCATTGTAGGAACCGTTTGGGATTTGTTTGCCGTATGTTGATTCTACTCCGGCTATCGCAGCAACAAGACGCCAATCTAATCCCAGTCGGTCTGCTTCCGCTATAAAATGACCGGACTCGCTGGCAAGCGGTGAATTGTGTGATTCTAAATACGCATGAAGTTTCGTAGCACGCGTATCCGGGCTTATGTGGTGCATGGCGAGCGTTGCGGTAGCATCGGATATACCTTCGGTTGCGTGAGTCGCAGGGACTCGGGTAAAACCGAAAAGCAAGGCGCAGCTGATACTCATGAGTATGTGTTTCATACGGGTAGCCTTTTTGAGGCCATAAAAAAATCCTAAAGCAAGCGTTGCAGAACAAAGCCAACTTTAGGATCTTAGTGAAGTATAAACTATAGGCCAAGGAATGTCAAGTGCTATGGGATAGTTTAGAGAATGCTACTTTGGAAGCTTTCTACACAGTTCATCCAGGAATTTCCGTTTTCTACCGAGGGAGGTGCCCATACTGCACCGATATCTTTGAGACTGACCAGACCCCGGTCATAGTATTTTTCCTTGATGTATTTTGAGACCCAGTCAATGGCAAACGTCCAGTCCCGGAAATTGGCGCCGTCCTGTTCGCCCGAATAGACGGAAATTCCCCAGGCATTATGAGAATTTCTGGTTGGCATGCGTTTGCCGAGGTTTGATTCACACATAGCTATGGCGACCACGAGACGAAAATCAATACCGTTTTCATCGGCTTTGGCAACGATACGATCAGCATACGGGGTCATCGGAGAATCATGTTGCCTGAGAAACGACTCTAAGAGCAGTGCACGCGCATCTGCTGCCGTAACGGTTGCGCCCAGCACTTGTGCCGTACCGCGACTGGTCGTAATCTGAAAGTCGTCGGAATACGTAGGGACGACGGATAACGGCGGAACCTTTGGATCGGCATTGAGAGAAGCGGCTAAAATGGTCAGGTTAATGCCCAGAAAAATGACCGCAACAGGAAACCACAAAAAAACCAACAGGAGTTTCCGTACCATTGTTCCATGCTGTCATAGGGGGTTCTTACTGTCAAGCAAATTTTTTGTGAATGTGGCCTCGTGTATTTTCAGCGCGCCTAAAAAGCTAAAGAATGTTCTGTAAATATTTTACACACTTGTCAAGAAGATTGAAAACTTATCTAGTTATGCTGTAGAAATTCCTTTAAACCAAATACTTGGAGCTGTTTTAACAGCATTGAACCCCAAAACGAGATAAAACTATCCAAGTTTTGGAGTTAATTTTAGCGGAAAATTTCTAGCGTTTTTCTTTCTTTGCGTCAGCTGTCGTCGACCCTCAATTTCCCCTTTGCGATTTCCAAAATGGTGATTGTGGATGAATCGGCACTGTTAAAATTAACTTCAGTATTTGAAACAATATCATATTTCAAATACACTAATACCATGAGAAAGTGTACAAAGTGTAAACAGTTAAGAAGCCTTACCGAGTTTAACTATAAATATAAATCAAGGGGAATACGGCAGGTGCAATGTAGAACTTGTACTCAAAAACAACTTCAAGTTCATTATCATAATCATAGAAACTATTATTTAGTAAAGGCGAAGAAGCGCCATACTGTTGAACGCAACAAAATTAGAAACTATATATGGTCATATCTTAGAGGACATTCTTGTGTGGATTGTGGTGAAAATGATCCAATTGTTCTTGAATTTGATCACCTATCAGACAAGATTGATGGTATATCAAATCTGATAAAAAGTGATTCACTTAAAAAAGTGCAAGAAGAAATGGTAAAATGTGAAGTGAGATGTGCAAATTGTCATCGTAGAGCAACTGCTTTACGGAGAGGTTGGACAAAAGAAGTGTTTGCGCCTATAGCTCAACGGATAGAGCAGTAGTCTTCGGAACTACTTATGCGGGTTCGATTCCTGCTAGGCGCGCACAGGGCGCGTAGCTCAGCGGTAGAGCAATTGCCTCTTAAGCAATTGGCCGAAGGTTCGAATCCTTCCGCGCTCACAGCGCTATAAGAGTTTATATAATGGTTTCAGAAAAGTACAAATATGTACACTTTACTAAAACCAATTCAGGCGCGAGAAAAACTCTTAAAGAAAAACATCCGTATTTTCACGGCTAGTGAATTTATGCGTATTTTTCATACCTCTCCTCACGTAACTAAATATTTTCTGGAAAAACAGGTCAATGAAGGACTACTTTCAAGGCTAAAACAAGGTATTTATGCGCTTAAAACTGACCCCCCCTCAGAAGAAGAAGCTGCAAATGCTTTATACAAACCATCGTATATTTCTTTTGAATATGCTCTCTCCTACTATCATCTGCTTCCCGAAATGCCCTATACCGTTACTTCGACGACAACTAAACCAACGAGGTTGTTTTCTATTTTAAGCACATCTTTTTCCTACAGAACCATTAAAAAAGAGGCTTACACCGGTTACGCCTTAGTTAAACAGGAAAACAGGTCGTTTTTGATTGCTGAAAAGGAAAAGGCTTTAATTGATTACCTTTATTTTGTTACTTTGCAAAAGATCGCAGGGAGCGAACGATTACTGAAAAACCTAAAAGATAAAGGCTATTACCGTCTTCAGGGATTAAGCAAAGCTAAAATTAATGACTATGTAACATTGTACGCCAATAAACGTTTAACTAATTTTGCCGCATCCTTTATATGATATCGTCATCAGTTATTAAAGATCTTTCGAGTAAACTCCAAACAACCGAGCTTAATATCCGGCGTGAATATGTTCAGCATCTTTTCCTTTCCTATTTTTACCAGCAAAAAGATGCGGACAACGTTTATTTTAAGGGCGGAACGGCCTTAAGAATTATGTTCCAAAGCCCAAGATTTTCTGAAGATCTGGATTTTAGTTCCAATAAGGCAACCATCAACGAAATCGAGGATATTCTTTTACAAACGATTAGGGAGATTGAACGGGAAGGCATTACTGTAAATCTTACAGAGTCTAAAAGAACCAGCGGCGGCTATCTGGCAATCATGATATTCCTTTTAGGAAGCCAAGAGGCAGCGATCCAGCTGGAAATTTCCCAAAGAGAAGGCAGAAATGCCGGAGAGATAAAAACTATCGTTAATGATTTTATTCCTCCGTATACCCTCATGTCTCTTTCTCAATCTCAACTTATTGCGGAAAAGATCCGGGCGCTTTTAACCCGCAAGAAAGCCCGTGATTTTTATGACCTCTATTTTATTCTACGCGCCAACCTTTTACCAGCTTCGGAAAAAAACGTTTTAAAACAAGTAATGGTCGTACTTGATAAGATTAACCTCCGTTTTGAACCTGAGCTCAAAATGTTTTTACCCAAAAGTCATTGGTCGATGATCAGACATTTTAAGGAAAGGCTTACCAAAGAAATCGAACGGTATATTTAATGGTGCTCGTTTTTGGAAAAATCCAGCTCA
>Ga0075635_119_pt1 | contig 14884 bp, 10 predicted proteins | sample RifGroA1_FD_68387 | JGI IMG/M metagenome (GOLD analysis project Ga0075635, IMG submission 68387) | Microgenomates (Curtissbacteria) bacterium GW2011_GWA1_41_11
GCTAATCGATCATGCTCTTGGGCTGACATTTCAATTACTTTGAGACCTTTTTTAATAAAAAAGTTTTTCCAAAAATAATAGTTCTCATTATTAGTTCTATATTGGTCTAAAATCATCGGTAGTCCGGAAAAACCATTTTTGCTATGCAGTTTCTGATAAACGGTATTATCAACTATGGTGAACCTGGAATTTTTGTAACGTTCGAGGAAAATCCCAAAGATGTCCTCAGAAACATGTTAAGCTTTAATTGGAATATTCAAGAACACCTGGATAACGGCAAGTTTGCTTTTGTTGATGCCTCTCCATCAGATGACCTCACTATTCAATTAGGCAATTTTAACTTAGATGCGTTTTTTGTCAGAATTCTGGCTGTCATTAAAAAAATCCAGGCCAAAAGACTGGCCATTGACTCAATTTCAGCACTTTTTCAAAGATATTCAAACGAAGCAATTATCAGACGTGAACTTTACGGCATTACATCAAAACTTAAAAAGGAAGGGATTACCACAATCATCACCGGTGAACGTACAGGCGAAGACATAACCCAAATTGCCCGTTTCGGAGTCGAAGAATTCGTTTCGGACAATGTAATATTACTGCATAACCTCATCGATGACGTCCGTGGTGAAAGGCAAAGATCAATTGAAATTCTTAAATTCAGAGGTACTACTCATGAAACTCAAAATACTCCGCTGATTGTCGGCCCAACAGGCATCGATGTCTTCCCCAGGCCAAAACCGACTCTCAAAGGCCAAAAAATCTTCAGAGAAAAAGTCTCAACTGGTATTAAGATGTTGGATCAAATCCTCTCTGGCGGAATCCCTATGGGTTCTTCATCGCTTCTGATTGGTCCTCCTGGAACCGGAAAAAGCGTAATTCTTTTACAATTCATTATTGAGGGAGCAAAACGGGGTGAACACGGTCTTTTTATCTCTTTCGAGGAATCGACCGATCAAATTATCAGAAACGCCGAATCTTTTGGTTGGAAACTAAAAAGTTTTATCGATTCCGGGATGGTGAAGGTTGTTAGCTCTCTCCCTGAGGAATACCGTCCGGAAGAGCATTTCAAAAGAATTAAGGATATTACCGCGCAGACGAATGTCAAACGATTTGCTCTGGAGTCACTTTCTACCTTAGAACGAATCTATTCGCCGGATAAGTTTAGGGAAATCGTCGTCGGGCTTAATGCCCATCTTAAATCCCTGGGAATTACTTCAATCTTAACCAGCTTTACATCCACTATTTCAAGCAATGACAAACTGGCCAAAATTGATCTTTCCGCGGTTTTAGATAATGTACTGCTTTTGAAACTAATTAATAAAGATAACCAACTTAAAAAAGGCTTAGTCATAATAAAATGCAGGGGGCTTGGCTATAATAAATATTTACACGAACTCACTATAAATAGCAGTGGTGTCGATATAGGCGGTAGTATCACCAATATAAAAATTCAAGATGATGTTAAACTTAACTCAAACCAGTCAATTATTGACAATATAATTTCGGAAACATCTGAATAATAAATAATCTTATGGAAACACCAGCAATTCTAACTCAAGTTATACTGTTTATCAGCAAGAACTCTATTTATACGGAAATAACGCTTAGAGAATTCAAAACTGTTATCCTGGAACTTGAAAAGTCGCAGCCGTTCAAGGCAGAAATTATTGATATAAATGAGCGTCCTGACCTTGCTGAAAAATATAAAATAGAAGCCACACCAACACTGATTATTGGAAACAAGAGGTTTATCGGCGAACCAAAGGCTGAAGATATTTTGAGAATAGTTCAATCAGATACTCTTTCTCTTCCAACCTAGCTTTTAAAGGCATTTTTTAAAAGTAAACAGATTAGTATCTAGCAATTGCTGTTTTAGTAACAGCATAATTGATCGGAAACAGATGTTATTATCGGGTAATTCGAATGCTGAAAATATATTGAGAAAAGTTAGGTATAATATATTCTTGTAATTATTCTGATTTACCCTTCAAGAAGAATCGGACTTCGTTACCGCTTACCTCAACTATGCCTTTTTCAAAAAGATAGACATCGGTTTTCTTCTCAATAGTATAAAGAATGATATTGTTGAAAATAACACTAATTAAATTTGCATGACCGGGTAAAATATCGAAATTGCCTATTTTATTTTCAGCGGTTACCACCCGGGCTTTAATTTGAAAGTCAGTCTCTCCCGCTACGGAGGTCACGCCATAAAAATGGTGCCAGACAACAGAAATATTAAGCAAGTTTTGGCCGTCCATGTAATTCTCCCAATTCTCCAATGTATAAAAGCGCCTCCTCTGGAACCGAATCCAATTTCCCGGAAATAATATCGGCAACGTCGGCTATGGTTTTTGCGCGGGGTACGAATTTACCTACTCTACCTGTCTGATCCGAAGTTACAAAAAAACTCTGTGTCATGTAATTTAAAAGTTTTCTGGCCCGGTGATAGACTACTTGGTCTTCTTTGGAAAGCTCATACTCACCGACTATTGAAACAATCCTGTTCAGGTAGCTATATCTCTTTAAGATTTTCTCCGTTTCCACATACAGCTCGTAGTGCTGTTTACCTAAAATGTCAGGATCTATAACGGACGATGAAGAAGCCAATATATCGATTGCCGGATATTTACCTTCACCTGCAACCGTCCGGGATAGAACGATTATAGAATCAAAATAGGAAAAGGCAGTTTGAATCCCTGAATCAGTCATATCATCTGCAGGTACATATATTGCCTGAATGGATGTGACGGCCGCATTTTTAGTCGAAAGCAGTCTTTCTTCAAACATACCAATATCGGAGGACAAAGTCGGCTGATACCAGTCCTCCGAAGGAATCCTTCCCAAAAGAGTAGAAACTTCATTACCTGCCTGAATAAAACGGTAAATGTTGTCGACGAAAAAAATGACGTCTTTTGATTCTTCGTCACGGTAGTATTCAGCCAATGTCGTGGCTGCATAAGCGACCCTGAATCTGGCCGCTGCTTTTTCATTTATTTCACCAAAAACCAGAGAAACTTTGTTTAAAAGCTTTTTGGCTGTTAAACTTTCGAAAAGCTCGTGCCCTTCCCGAATTCGCTCTCCGATTCCGCAGAAAATTGTAGCCGTATTTTTTAAAAGTTCGGAATTGTGGATAAGCTCCAGAACTAAAACTGTCTTACCTACTCCGGAACCTCCGAATATCCCTACCTTCCCGCCTTTTCGAAGCGGCATAAAAAAATCGATGACTTTTATACCGGTTTCCAAAATGTCATTATGGATAAAAAGATCGGTATACATAGGAGCCGGTTTATAAATCGGCCGGCGGGCCTGAGCCATAAGTTCCATACCATCCTGAGGTTCACCGAAAACGTTTATTATCCTTCCATTTACCACACTACCTACCGGTACGGTTATCACCTCGCCCGTACGAGTAACAACCGCTCCCCTGAAAAGAGCCGTCACCTCCGATAAAACCAAGGCAAATATTGTCCCTTCCCTGCTTGAAGAATAAGTCTCGAGTTTTACCGAATTGTCGCCTTCCAAAGTCAATAGCTCATGACGAAATGGCTGAACACCGGGAAATGCAACTTCAACGATATTTTCACGCACAGAAACAATTCTACCTGTTTCCATTTTCTATTTTCCGTATACGTTCGTATTTTTAATATTCGGGTTATCTAAAATATTTTGTCTATGGGCAAATACGGCTACCTGCTGTTGTTTTTGCAAAAGCGATTTCTTAAACTTCAAGAAATCGCTCGTCAACTCCTCCAAAAGCCTTGTCCTGGCCATTTGCTGTTTTGTCCAGTTCCATCTTTTAGCAGCAAGTCTCGCATACTGCGCCTCATAAACACGCTGGTGAAAAGAATTTATTGAAGTCTGAGTCTGTAAAAAATCCAAGACCTCATCTGCGGTTGGCTCGAAAATGTATTTTTTAGTAGGTTTTACCCAATCCGGAATTTCGCGCAACACCTCACTTTTTATGGGAATCTGACGTAGAAGCGACTCTGTCTTTCCGTGATAAACCAAAATCTTATCGTATCCTTCCAAAATTTTCATAATCTGCTGAACAACACGCAAATCTGGTCTGTCATCATCAAGGTCGAAATATTTTATTCTTGGCGATTCGATTTTCTCACGATTCAATATAGCCCGGCCGATTTTGCCGATCACCACAGCATCTACCTCTGTTTTTTTGAAATCGGCAATAAAAAGTCTGGATATTCCTAAAATCAAATCCCCGTAAAAATCCTGGTTTGCTGCTATAAAAACCATGACAGTTGTTTGGGTGGCACTTTGTTTTTTCAACATAAACTGCTTCCTTCTTTTAATATAAGAAGGATCATTCGATGGATAGATCTCAAAAACCCGGTTTATTGAGGCACTAATCTTTTTCAATAGTTCTTTTGTTTCTCTAATCGTCTGGTAAGTTTTATTTAACCGCACAACCGTAAGGGCAGTTAGTGCCTTTACAACGGTAATAATCTCCTGCTGTTCAAGCAGTTGTCTTTTGCTGTAGACTGCCACCTGTTATATTATTAAGAAAGCTTACGTTTTTTGAAAGCAATGTCGCAAGATATTCAAAATTGTTGGCTTTGGTAATTTCCAAAACCAGGTTTTTCAGTTTACCCGAAAAATAGGCATCTATAATTTTTTGTTTGTCCGAAAGAAGCTGATTTAATTCTTTCTCGTTCCAAAAATTGGCAAATAATAAACCCAAAAGTAAATGCTGTAGCGGTTTTGGGATTATCTGATGACTTGTCTGATCCAAAAGAGCCTCAATTTTCAGGCCAAAATTAATTTCTGTTGAGTATTGAACCGGAATTTCCACACCGAAGCTTGAAGTTTCCCGAAACCGATAGTAATTGTTAAGCCGAAAGGTAATCATCCGGCGCAGATCTTTTTCAACGACAGATTGAGTCTGGTTACCGACTCTGGTTACCGAGAGGTTGTGACTAATTGCCGGCCTCCTGCCTCTTTTAAACTCCTCAACGTCGAAAAATAAATGGCCGTCGGTCATGGCCATCAGGTTTGTCTGGATATAGCCTGTTAAATCTCCCTCCTGGGTTTCGGCAACAGGAAAAGCCGTGATTGAGGCCGTCTTACCGTTTTTTAGCTTGATATTGCCGGTTCGCTCAAGAAGCCTTGCCTGATGATGGAAAACGTCACCCGGATATGAACCGCGGCCTGGAGTTTTTTTAGCCACTAAGGCAATTTCGCGGTAGTATTTGGCATGAGTTGTCATGTCATCTAAGATAATACATACGTTTTGACCTCTATCTCTGAAAAATTCGGCGATCGTAAAGCCGGCAAATGGTGCAATATAAACGAATGAAACAGGATCGGAAGCAGTTGCTGCAACGATTACTGTGTTTTTGAGTGCGCCTGATTTGTTAAGTTCTGATTGGACATGCTTAAGATCGGATTTTTTCTTGCCAATACAAACATAGATGCAAACAATCCCCAACTGTGCTTGGCGAGTCATAGTCTGGAGCAAAAAAACGGTTTTGCCGGTTTTCTGGTCACCTGCGACTAATTCCTTTTGACCTTTACCGACCTGGACCATCATATCAACTATTATGACCCCTGTTTCCAAAGATTCGACTACCCTTGATCTTTGGAGAATCCCCGGCGCCTTTACATCTATCGCAAGCTGAACTTTTTTACTAGTGTTAGAACCCAACCCGTCAAGCGGATTCCCTAAAGGGTCTACAACTCTTCCCAACATCTGCTCGGAAACTTCGATACTGACCGGCTCCGAAACCCGGGCTACTTTTTCCTGATGGGTTAAATTTCGTGCTTCCAGCATCAAAACTTCCACCAAATCAGGCAGCAAAACCTGGACAATACCCCGGCTACCGTTTTCGGTAATCACAACCTCCTGGGGCCGGACTGAAGGCAGGCCGGAAACGTAAAAAAGCGGCGTTTCTATTGACTGAACCACACCGTATTCGCCGGTTTCTTTGAGATAATCCGCAAATGTCTTCATTGTAAGTTTGCAGTCAAGTTAATTTCTGCGGCTTTGGAATAGTCTTTATATTTGCCGTGGTATTCAATTACCAAGCCCCCGATTATCCCCTCATGGACCACAAAGTCGACAACAATCTTTCTGCCTAAATTATTCTCAAGCCATAAAACAATTTCCTTTTGAAAATCCACGCTTGGCTCAAAAGCCAAAGTCAAAGTAATTTTATCGATGCCATCAAGAAATCCGGCAAGATTGGAGAGGAAATTTCCAAGTGACGCCGCGGCAGGAAGCCTTTTTTCTTTTTCCAATGACAAAATATACAAGTATAGGCTTGACCCGACTCTGTTTTTTATCTGGCTCGAAAAGGACCCGGCTCCAACTTTGAATGCCAACTGCGAAATCGTACGGATATCGTCCTGGATCCTTGTAAGCTGGTCTGCCGTGAATATACTGTCTACTAATAGTCTAAAGCTGACCTTTTGGTCATCAATGTTATTCATGAGACATAAATTTTTCTCTTTTGGCACGCTCAAGCGCGGCTTTAACCAATTCTTCGTGCGTTGAAACATCGATAACTTTCCCAAGCACTTGTTTGGCAACATTCGTAATCATTCCCTTAATTTGCAACTCGATCTGGGCAAATTTGTCAGCGCGGTATCTATCCAGATCTTCTCGAAGTTTTGTAATGTCTCTTGCTGCCAGAAACTGAGTCTCTTTGACGATTGCACCTTGCTGTTTTTCAATAAAGGAGGAAAGTTCAGTTCCTTTTTTTACGGCATCATCTACAAGAGCCTGGAAATATTCTAGAAGCTTGGCGTCTATTCTGCGGCCGGCAGTAGCGATAAGCTTTTCAATTTCAGCTTCTAGACTTTTTTCAAGTTTTTTCGAAAGCTTTGTATTTTTAGCAGACTCCGGCTTTTTTACAAGCGGGATTTTGGCAATTTTCAGGATTGCAATTAAGACCAAAAAGGCCAGAATTATATTTAATACCAAAATCAATACCAAAAGAGTTATCATTTAAAAACCCCTAAAACCTATTATATAGAGCGCCACCCCAAAACCGGAAATTGCCAAAATGGTAATTACAAAACCGGAAAGAATCATTGATGAAATGATCGTTTTTTTAGCCATCGGGTTTCTGCCTAATGCCGTAATTCCGTTGGTCAGAAACTTGACAAAGGCATAGACTGTACCTACCAATGTTACAAAACCTATTAAAAAGCCGGCAAGATAACGCAGAAAATTCTTGAAATTTTCAGGATCCGATAATAACCCCAAAAGACCCTTTTTCTCCCCGTTTGCGCTTCCGTCAACAGCATCCGCGTATTTTATATTAATTTCAACAGGAATCGTCTCGATACGATCTGATTTGTCAAAACTCCCAAGTGCCCTACCCAAAACATATCCGCCCTTTGTGGCTTTTTGGCCGACACCGGCATCATCGCTGGTCGCAATAAAGTCGCCAACCGCAATGTTGCCTGCTTTTGTGGAAACTTTTACCTGAGCTACCCCTATCGTGGCAACTGCAGAAGTCGAATCGCTTCTTGGCTCGATTGAAATTACCGGTGAGTTTACAATCACCCCAAATGTGACGATATCATAAGCAGTCGAACTTCTAACCAAACCTTCTTTGGTGATCGACAAAATATCTCCTTCTTTTGCCTGATCATCTTTTATTTGGAGATTAACTGCAAATTGAGAAATTGAAGGAAGCCCTTGGGCAAATATGCCATAAGTCGCCGAAATAAATAAAAAAATCACAAAGGCTGCTGTTTTTAACATCTTTAACCCTAAACCAGTTATAATACATTTCTTAACCAGCAGTCCAACGAAGAAAGTGATAAGAAGAAATTTCGGGGATTTTAAATATATCTATATGTATACTTACGATAACATAATGGATCAAAAGCCAGTAACTTGGATCTTATTTCAAAACACTCTTGTCATTCTCGCGCAAGTGAGAATCTGGATCCTCAATCAAGTTGAGGGTGACAGATAAGGATAGGTTCGACATGAGTTTAGACTACGAAGTTGATTAATCTATCTTTTATAAAAATCGCCTTTTTGGGTTTTTTACCCGAAATATACTTTTGAGTATTTTTAAGATCCAGTGCCAGCTTTTGGGCATCCGCTTTTTCAATTCCACGGTCAACCACTATTCTGTCTCGGACTTTGCCGTTCACCTCGACAACCAACTCAATTTTAGCTGATGTTGCCAGTTTGGGGTCATACTTCGGCCAGGGATGGAGATGGATTGATTTAAATTTCGAATTTCCGAGGAATTGATACAATTCCTCGGTCATATACGGCGCAAAAGGCGCAAGAAGAAGAAGTAAGGTCTTTACTTCTTCTTCAGTGATGAGTTCGTAGTTGATAGTTTGTAGTTTATCTTTGCTCTGACTACCCACTACCCCCTCATAACTACCTACTGCGCGCTCTTCGAGCGCGTTCACCCATTCCATGATCGCCGAAATAGCCGTGTTATATCTTAAGTTTTCTATATCCTCACTTACTTTTTTGATGGTTTTATGCATGAGGTAAAGGCTATTAGGCCCTTGGGCTGTTGGGTTTTTAGGTTGTTGGGTTTTTAGGTTGTTGGGTTTATCTTTTCCTACCTGCCCAATTGCCCAATCACCCAATTGCCCAATCACCATCTTCCAGATTCTTTTCAAGAATTTGGACATTCCTTCAATTCCCGTATCGCGGAAGTCGCCACCCTGGTCGAATCTGCCGCAAAACATTAAATATGTACGCAGAGTATCAGCACCATACTTAGCAATGTACGAATCAGGCAAAACAACATTTCCTTTTGATTTGCTCATTTTGGCGCCTTCTTTGATCAAAAGCCCGTGGGCACGGAATTTGCTAAACGGTTCTTGGAAATCAATTAAGTTCATGTCATAAAAAGCCATCGTCAAAAACCGACTGTATAAAAGGTGAAGAACCGAATGTTCCGCTCCGCCGATGTACATGCCAACCGGCAGCCAGCACGCCCTTCGGACGAAATCTCGAATATCGAAATGCTCGCCTTGAGCGAGTTTCGAGTCGAAAGGCGAATTTCGAAACTTTTTTGGGGATTGAACATTTAGATTTTGAATTTGTTTCGAGTTTCGTGCTTCGGATTTCGGATTTGGGGTAAATGCTTTAGACGGAAATGGCGCCCAATCAATATCTGTTGCTAAATACCGTAAAAAATACCAACTCGAGTCAAGGAAAGTATCGGAAACATCGGTTTCCCGTCTGGCTTCAAATCCGCAGGCAGGACAAGACACTTTCACAAAAGTCTGATCTTGTGCAAGCGGAGAAACCCCCTTGCCTGTCGGTTTGAAATTTTCAATGTAAGGCAGCTCTACCGGCAAATCGGATTCAGGTACCGGATACCAGCCAGCCATTCTGGCGGGAAATCCGAAACTATTTTGGTCATTTGAATTTTGTATTTTGGATTTGTTTCGAGTTTCGAGTTTCGAGTTTCGAGTTTGTCTTAAACTCTCAGCTTCATCTGTTGTAAACCATGATTTTCCAGCTTTATGACAGCTTTTGCAAAAAATCATAGGGATGGGCGGCCCCCAATACCTTTGCCTTGAAATTATCCAGTCCCGCAAATGCCACATCACCTTTTTTGTGCCAAATTCTTTTTTATGCGCGAAGTCGGAAATTGCACCAATTGCTTCTTGAGAATTAAGGCCGTTAAATTTCCCGGAGTTCACAACTACACCTTCACCTGTGAAAGCTTCTTGTGAAACCCCTGTTGGGCTTTTAGGCTGTTGGGTTTTTAGGCTGTTGGGTTTTTCTTGATCATTCCCACTCGCCCAATTGTCCAATTGCCCAATTGCCTTGTCTCTTGCAGGTCTTATGACTTCAACTATATCAATATGATACTTTTTAGCAAAAAGATAATCACGCTGGTCATGGGCCGGTACCCCCATCACCGCCCCTGTACCGTAGGACATTACAACATAATCGGCAATAAAAATTGGGACGGACTTTTTAGAAATCGGATTTGTACAGTGAAAAATGGTCTTTATGCCTGTTTTCACAAGCTCACTGTCCTTTTGTTTTTCGCCCTCTATAAAGCCAATTCTTTCCGCTTCGGGCTTTTTAATACTATCGGCAACATATTTTTGAATTTGGCGCTTTAACAATCCTTTTGACTTGTCTAAAATTTTTATCACCAAGGAATGCTCGGGTGCTAAAGCCATGAATGTAACCCCAAATAAAGTATCCGGTCTGGTCGTGAACACCTCGACCGAAGTGTTATTTTCTATATCAGATTCGAACTTCAGTTGGAGCCCTTCGGATTTTCCCAGCCAATTTCTCTGTGCTGTTTTGACTTTTTCACTCCAGTCGATTTTATCAAGCCCCGAAAGTAGTCTTTGTGCGTAATTGGTTATTCTAAAAAACCACTGTTCCAGTTCTTTTTTGACTACCTCAGTTCCGCACCTTTCGCAAACAAATAATGGGCTGTTGGGCTGTTGGGCTGTTGGGCTGTTGGGACTTGATTTACCCAGTTGCCCAGTAGCCTGATCACCTAATCGCCTACTTACCACCTGCTCATCTGCAAGTACTGTTTTGCAATTTGGACACCAATTGACGCTTGCTTTGGCCCTGTAAGCCAAACCTCTTTTGAAAAGCTGGATAAATATCCATTGAGTCCATTTGTAATAGTTTGTATCATAAGTTTCTAGTTTATTTGACCACGCAAAACCGTTGCCTATGGCATGAAGCTGTGCGTAAATGTTGCTTTCTGTCTTCAAGGCCGATAGGCTCAAAAACCTCAAAGCCCTGCATCCGCCTGAACCTGCCGTAGATATCCGAACCGACAAATGCATAGATATTGCCAACATGCAGTCCTAATGCCGAAGGGTAAGGAAACATCATCAGGTTGTAGAAGGGCTTCTTAGACCTTTTAATATCGGGCTGATACAAACCAGTATCTTCCCATCTCTTCTGCCACTTCCGCTCAAACTCCTTTGGATTATAGTTCGCAGTTCGCAGTTCTGAATTCTGAGTTTGCATATGCCTAAGTATGGCAAATTTGTAGCAAGATTGCAAAATGACTGGCAAGAAAACAAGACCTATAGATTTGTTAAATGTTAATTGTTAAATGTTAATTGTTAGAACGGAAACCCTATAAATTATTTTCCCGCAATTTTTGGGGGTGTTTTTATAAAACCGTAAAATTAAACTATATATCACATGTTATGGGGAAGAAAAGACAATAAGCCTTTCTGAAAAATCCTTTTTTGGGTCAACTTTTATTAGCAGGAAAAAAATCACAATTGCCAGACCGTTGACGCTGATATCCTTTGATCTTTTATGTCAATTCTTTTTTCACAAACCCAGAGTCTTCAATTGCCAATTTCCAAATCCCAAATACCAAATTTCGTAAATGTTATTTGGAGTTTGGATTTTGGAGTTTTGACATTGTAACTTTGGTGGACCAGAGCGGACTCGAACCGCTTACCTCTGCAATGCGAATGCAGTGTTCTACCAGGTGAACTACTGGCCCTTCACTTCGTTCAGGATAAACCCCTCAATAAAAAGTGCTTGCACTGAGGCCTTTTGGCATCAGGCCGAAGTGGACCGGAGGAGATTCGAACTCCCAACCCCCTCCATGCCATGGAGGTACGCTACCGTTGCGCCACCGGCCCTCCTCGTTTCACTCGGAGTAAACTGCCTAAGCTCCGAAGGGTTTACCCTTAGATAAGCTCAGGGTTAACTCCAAGATTCTATCACCTTGATAAAAGCAAGACAAACAGTATTTAGCAAAAATAACCGATTGGATTATTACAAAGGGCCAAGCTGATTTATCTACTGATTTAGCAGTTATTTTGGGAATCTGCTAAAAACACTTCCATAGTTTTGAGTAAATATATGCTGTACAGAATATGACGGAAAACTATTACCACCTAAATACAGCCTAACAATATCACACTTATCCTATTGACAACAACCGTATAATATATATTTAATAGAAGTAGAGGTGTCCCGTTATAGGAGAATCTGTCCCGAACCAGACGGTGAAGGACAGAGGGGAATCGGCTTAAGGGCAGAGGCTTTCCAAAAAGCCCAGGATGCCTAATTTCAAAAATACCCAGAAACCAGAAACCAGAAACCAGAAACCAGAATATGCCCCTGACACCCTGCTTTCAACCGAACAAATAATCGAGTTTGCCAAAAAAAACGGTGTTGACTTCGGTCCTGGTGATGCCGCAGAAAGAATCCGCTACTTTATAAAACTTGGCATTTTGCCCCACGCTGTCCGTAAATCAAAAAAAGATGAAAATAACCAGAGCATTTCTCCACCTGTCGGCCACTTCCCCGGCTGGACGGTAGATAGATTACGCCTGGCAGATAAACTTTATAAAAAAGGCGCGTCTTATCCTGCGATTGCCCAAAAAATTAAAAAAATAGAAGCGCGGGAAAATACAACTTTCAAAAACGCTGTAAATTTTGATGACCAAACAGCCCCAGTTATACCCCAAGAATCAAAACCTATAGCAAACACAAGACCAGCGATCAATCTTTTCCCCCGCATGGGCCTTTCGGAAAAAGAAATCGAAAGAAGATTTAAACAGCACGAAGTTAAAGTCCGCAATTTAGTCGAGGAAGAACTCAAATTAGCAGTAACAAAACCAACCTTTACCCCCAGCCCAAACAGGTTTCTGCAGACAGCAAGGATATTTCTGCTTCTTACCATTGTTGCCGGTCTTTCCATGGCCGTCTTTTACGCAGGTTCAAAATTAACCAGAGATCAGCAAAAAGTCAAAGAGACTGCCAAAGAAACGGCGCAGTCTGCTGGCACTCTGGGACAAGTTCTGGCAGCATCTTCCGAAAGACACAAACTTTACATAGACGCTGATACGGAAGTATCTGGTTTGACTACTTTTGTTGAAGATATTACGGCCCCTAACGTTGTTTATAATGTTTCAGCAGGCACAGGCATAACGGTTGCTGGGGGTCAAAGACCAACAGTTTCTTTGGATACCACCGCAATTGTAACGGACGTTAACAGCCTTGCCGGCTCTCTCACTATTAAAGGCTCGGGTGATGCAAAAGTCACTACATCCGGATCTACAATTACTATTGACACAACTGCCGGTCTCTCTTCCGAAGCAGACACGTTAGCAACAGTAACCGGCCGCGGTGCTACAACAAGCACACTCGTTAACCTGGACGGCGGTATTGCCGTTGATACCTCCAATTTTACCGTTTCCGGCACCACGGGTGATGTAGTCACAGCCGGAGATCTGGCGATAAACGGCGATGATCTAACCTCGGATGGTAATCTTTCAATAAAGGCAACAGGTTATGTGCGAATCGGAGATACCACCCAAACTCCCGATATTGCATCCGGAGACGACGATCTTTACATCGAAGGTGATCTGGAATTTAATGGTGCCCTTGTAATTGGCACAAACGGCTCCGCGGGTGTCGGCACTAACGGTCAGTGTCTTCTTTCAACCGGCGGCGGCGCACCCGGTTGGGGCAATTGTGCGTCGGGCGCAAGTTCCCCTTTTCAGTCAATCAGCAACATAATTGATAAATACGTTACAACAGACCGTCTGCGGTTACAATATACTTCCAGTTCTGCCAATTCTCTGCAAGACGTCCAGATTGAAATTACAAATACAACAGCCGCCGCTCCAATCGAAGCAGACGCTGTTCAATTAAATTTAACCGGTGGCTCGGGCATAACGACCGACGGCGTTTCAGGCATTTACGTCAATATCGAAGGCGCCGACGGCACAAACAATACGGTCTCCGGTATTAACGTTGATTTTGATCCGGTCGGCGGATCATCAGGTGATAGTTTTATAGGGATTGATATAGATGGAGTCAGTGGCACGAACGCAGTCGAAACTGCTTTAAGAGTCGGTTCGGGCTGGGACCGTGATATTTCATTTGCAGATTCCGCAGTTGCCTTTGTACTGACTGCTTCCGACGGCCAGCTTGACGTTACCGACGGCACAAATACTTTGTTTACTATAGACGACGTCGGCACAAGTGCAGATGTCACAGTAAGCGGTGATTTAGTAATCTCAGGCGGTAATATCAATCCTTCAGCCGCTTTAACCATTGGTGACAACGGCGATACCTTAACTCTTGACTCTTCCGATTGGGACATCAATGCCGCCGGCGACATGACCGGAATAGGGGCAATTACAGCAGACGGAGCAATTTCCTTTGATCCCGCGACAACTGGAGACATCAGCTTCACGGTGACCTCCGGAGACGGAAGTTATTTTAATATATTAGGGCTTGCTTCCGGATCCGGATCCGCCCTTTGTATAGACGGCAGCAATAATGTAATTACCTGCACAACAGGAGCAGGGGGAATTTCCGGTACCGGAACCGCAGGACAGATCGCTTTCTTTGATACGGCAACATCGATTACATCGGAATCATCAGGATTCGGCTGGGATGCTACCAACAATCTGCTGACAATAACCGGCACCATTACCCAGACTTACACCAACACCACCACCACGGCCGCCAACTTTTCACCCCACGCCGTCTCCTCGACCCTTTCGGGTGTCTTTACCACCGGCACCACCAACCTCTACGGCCTTTCTTCAACAGCCGCAGCCTCCGGAGTCTCGACCGGCGGCAGCCAGAACACCTACGGGGGATATTTTGCGGCAACCGGTGAGGCAACCGGTGCAGGTACCGCCACGGCCTACGGCATCTATGCCTCAGCCGCTTCCGCCGATCTCAACTACGGTTTGTATGTGGGAGGAGGCCATACCTATGTCGGCACCACCCTTTATGGTGCCTCTTTGGCCGAATGTTTCGATGACGGGGATACCCTGGCCTGGAATACCGGAGTCTTCTCCTGCGGCACGGATGCCGATACAATCTACACCTTCAGTCTTGGAGCAGACACAGGTTCCGATACCGCCATTGCCTCGGGCGATCTGGTCGACATCGTCG
>Ga0075635_122_pt1 | contig 13824 bp, 12 predicted proteins | sample RifGroA1_FD_68387 | JGI IMG/M metagenome (GOLD analysis project Ga0075635, IMG submission 68387) | Microgenomates (Curtissbacteria) bacterium GW2011_GWA1_41_11
AAAAACCATTCAAGGCAAAATTTGTAACGGGATTCAAATTTGATATTCAGAGAAGAGTGCCGGATGTCAGCAAGGTAAAAAAGATGTTAAACTGGGAGCCAAAAGTTAACTTTAATGAGGGTCTTTTGGAAGTAATCGAATGGTTCAGGCAAAAGCAAAAAAAATAAATCAGCTGACTGCAACCGTAGTGGGAGTTGGCCGGGTAGGATTGCCTCTTGCACTCTTTCTAGCGGACAAGGGATACAGAGTATATGGAGTAGACGTCGATCAGGACAAAGTTAACTTGATATCATCAGGAAAAATGCCTTTTTTGGAAGACGGCGGGCCGGCTCTTTTGAAAAAGCACCTGAATAAATCTTTTTTTGCATCAGGTGATTTTTCTCACATCAAAAACTCCAAAATAATTATTTTAACTTTGGGTACACCGGTTGACGAGAATATGAATCCCTCGCTGGTGCAGATAGATAAGGCACTGGAAATTTCAAAACCGTATTTTACAAAAGGACAGCTTTTGATATTAAGATCAACAGTTTCGCCAACGACTACCGGATACGTGAGATCTTATCTAAATGATTTAAAAGGAATAAAAGTAGGAATAAACTTTTTCTTAGCATTTTGTCCGGAAAGAATAGCAGAGGGGAAGTCCTTAAAGGAGCTTGCCGAAATACCGCAAATCGTAGGGGGAGTTGATAGGGCAAGTTCCAGGCGCGCTGCCGAATTTTTCAAAAATTTGAAAATAGAGGTAAATATCTCAGACGATATTTCAGCAGAGCTTGCCAAATTATTTACCAATATGTACCGCTATATCAATTTTGCAATCGCCAACGAATTTATGATTCTTGCAGGCAATTACCACCGCGATATTTATCAGATTGTCGATTTAGTTAACCGCAAATACAAAAGGGGCGGGTTGGCTATGCCGGGTTTAACCGGCGGGCCTTGTCTTTTTAAGGATGGTTTTTTTCTAATCGGCGATGTTCCTTTTGCGGACCTTATTGCCACAAGCTGGAAAATAAACGAGTCCGTGCCTTTGTTTTTAATTAAAAAAATACGCGAAAGAGCAAAACTGGAAGGCAAAAAAGCAGTAATTCTGGGGCTGGCTTTTAAAGCGGAAATTGACGATATTCGCGAATCACTGGCTTTTAAAGTAAAAAAGGCGCTTGAGAGGGAAAGAGCAAAAGTATTTCTGCATGATCCTTATGTTCCCGGATATCAGAGCGATTTAAATGCCACTTTAAAAAATGCCGATCTTATTTTTCTGGCAACCAATCACGCTATGTACAAAAAACTGGATATAGAAAATATAAAAAAATTAGTTTCCAAAAATTGCGTAATTTGCGACGTATGGAATGTTTTTGAGACAAATAAAATTATTTTTACGGTTAGATCCCTTCACAGTCGCTCGCCTAAAGATGAAAATACCGGCCTGGGTGACATCTTCGAAACCAAATGGCGGGATATTTATTTAGGACTATTTTCTACTAAATACTTTTATCAATATCGTCCAAAAAAGCTTGTCCTGAGCTTGTCGAAGGGCTAAAATCAATCCATGCAGCTTTCAATCGTCATGCCCGTTTACAACGAGGGGGAAGTTATCAAAAAGACAATTCATGGGGTCGAGACAAAAGTAAAGATTCCTCACGAACTTTTAATTATTTATGACATGGATGATGATATCACTATCAACCCTGTTCAAAAGCTCCAAAAGAAATTCCCGAATGTAAAGCTCATAAAAAATCTTTTTGGTAATGGTGCCTTAAATGCTTTAAAAACAGGATTAAAGAGCGCAAAAGGCGAAGGCGTATGTGTAATGATGGCTGATTTAACCGATGATCCTAAAATTTTGAATGGAATGTATAGAAAGTATTTGGAGGGGTTCGATGTTGTTGCCGCATCAAGATATATGGCAGGCGGCAGGCAATTAGGCGGGCCGTTAATTAAAAGAATCCTTACGCAAACAGCCGGTCTCAGTCTTCACTTTTTAGTTGGTCTTCCAACCCACGACGCAACTAATTCATTCAGGCTTTATTCAAAAAAATTTTTGGATAGTGTCAAGATAGAATCGGACGGGGGATTCGAACTGGCGATTGAACTTACAGTTAAAGCCCATTTTTGGGGGTATAAAGTTGGCGAGGTGCCGACTACTTGGAGATACCTTGCCAAAGAATCAAGATTTTACTTGGCAAAATGGTTGCCAAAATATCTAAAATGGTATCTCTGGGCGGTTAATAGAAGACTACATCAATTTTTGCACTCTTTCTAGTTTTTTTGATTAGCACTTGCTTGAAGTTTTGCAATGAGAAAATATAAAAAGTATTTTAATTGTTTACCTTGTACAAGGATACTGAATCATTATTGATTATTGATTCAAGTCCCAAAAAGAATACGTTATCTTCTGTAGCCCTTTTATCCTCAGCCGTTAAATATATGTATGCGATTTTATTTTTTTCTAAAAAGTCCTTCGCATTCTTAAGCTCATTAGTTTCGAAGAATTGAACAAGGTCTTTATACCTTGTTTCAAAATCTAAACTGGTTAGCTCTACTTGGACTGTGTCAGACAAAAACACTCTTCTTTCGGAAAGCGCAGAAACGTACGAAAAACTCAGGTTTTTCTTTGTTGGGTAAACTAAGATAATAGAATTTTTATTGGTTTTTTCTTTTAAGTATTGAAGTACATCAAGCTCACTGTTTGTTACTTCAAACTTTTCTGTATCTAATCTCTCAATAAATGTTTTGATATTAACTGGGATCGAGAGTGCTAAAAAAACAAGAATGATTACTATAAAAAGAGTTTTTTGTTTGATAAAATTCAGTTTTTCATAAACTTCTCCAGCCTTAAGGCTGGAGTTCTTTTTTAAGTTTACATGAGCGTAGCTTGAAAAGTATGTATTTTTCCTGTTTTCAGCAAGGCGAATATAAATTTTCTCTAAGGCGGTGGCGGAAAAAATACTTGTCAATATCAGAGCATATGGGCCAAATTGGATAATATTGTATGTAGACCCGCCCTGATTAAAAAATATAGGTATAAATAAACTGCCTAGTACTACTGCAATGATAAAAATCTTATCCGCAGATAATTTTCTGAATTTTTTCAAAAATGTAAGTATGAATATGAAACCCAGAATACGCGTTCCTAAATTTCCAAATATATAAGTTGCAGCTTCACGAATATTAATTTGAGCAACTCTTAAATAATTATTTTTCTCCAAGTAATGCTGCTCTAATATGGTTAAACTAGCCATGTTTAACCGATCAGGATCCTCTACCATTCTTTTGAGAGTCCAGCCTGGTGAAAAATGAATGCTGTTTTTTGTGCTGTCAATAAGTAGGAAAAACGAAATAAAAAAAATGGAAATTGTGATTAAAGACGCCTTAACAACCTCAGTTTTTTTCTTAAAAACCAACAGATGCAAACAAACAGCTAGTATTGCGGTGACTCCCAAAGCGGATAAATAAGATTTAAAGCCAAAGAATGTAGCATAAATTAATCCTGCAACAATAAGATAAATGATTTTATCAAGCTTGCTGTATTTAATAACGAAATAAAAACCGACAAGAAATATCGCAAAAGCCAATAGGTTTTGAGGATTAAAAGACAGGTCGAATGGCTGGTCCAGCATAAATGAGGCAGCGTTCCAGTCGGCCCCTTTATTGAAAACCGGAATTAGAAAAGCGAATGAACCGGAAAAATAGGTTAAAATAACTGCTAAAATTCGAAACGCTTTATTTTTTAAAAATTGAGATGCTACCATATAAGCAGCAAGACCGAAATATGCAGAAGCAAAAAACGGGGCAAGTCTAAAATACAAATCCAGCTTGTCAACAGGGATCGAGGAATTTATTCCAGCTAACAAAAAGTCGGGTAAATAGTGGTAATTCTTTAAAGCCTCGTTTGCAAAAGTAGGGTGCTGGGGAGGAAAATGGTTCTTAAGTTCACCTATAACAGAAAGGTGGAATGCACTGTCGTGAAATGAAAAAAAGGTTATTTCTGCGCTAGTCTTTGAAAAAGAGAAAAAATTAAACCGTAGTTGAGAAATTGCGCCTAATAGTAAAACCAGCGTAAGAATTACAAAGTACGGCTTGATCTTTGGTAATCCGTGAAGATTCCACCTAAATTTTGTAAAATATTGAAAAGTTATAGGAACTAAAAGAATATAAATAACCGTAAATGGAAGCTGAAAAATTCGAATAATAATTGAAATAATAGTAAAGATAAATATACCGATGATAGGAAAGATAACTAAGCGTTCCAAAGAATCAAACTTTATCTTGAACTTTTCAAGAAATATTTTTCCTGGCAAATAGAAAGCCATTAAAGAAAAAATGGCAAGGAATAAAAATTGGGGTATCAAATTCATTAATTCAAGGTTATAATTCTTTATTCTTTGACATAATAATTCTGGTTTGCTTAAAATTCAATAGTGTTTAGTAAAGTTACTCCGTTTGCACTCATTCTATTAACGTCAATAATTATTTCCTTACCCTTAACAGTCTCGGGTTTATTTCGGATTCATGATGACCAGCAGGTTGCAAGACTTTACCTTTTTGACAAATCGTTAAAAGAAGGGCAGTTCCCAGTTCGTTGGGTAGACGAGCTCGGATTTGGTTATGGCTATCCACTGTTTAACTTCTACCCACCGCTCGTTTACTTATCTGGAGAGGTTTTTCACCTTATAGGTTTCAGCTTCATTGATTCTGTGAAATTGGTATTTTTCTTCTCAATTTTTCTATCAGGAGTTGGAATGTATGTACTTGTTAAGGAGATGTGGGGCAAGTTCGCCGGTTTAACTGCAGCACTATTTTATACGTTTTTGCCTTATAGAGCTCTTGACATATACGTCAGAGGAGCTTTGGCAGAATCGTTCTCGTTTGTTTGGCTCCCGCTAATTTTATGGTCCTTTTATAAATTATCAAATTTACAAGAACAAAGTGATTATAAATTATCAAATTTACAAGAGCAAAGCGATTACAAATTATCCAGACTGAAATCAGCTAATTATATTTTGCTTTCCGCGGCATTTTTGGCACTATTGATGATTACCCATAATTTGATTTTCTTGCCATTCATGTTAATTTTGCCAGTATACTTGATTTTTCTTTTTCTAAAAACTTCTGAAAAGAAACTATTTGTCGTCAATTGTTTATTGTCCATTATCCTCGCACTGGGCCTTGCTGCCTTTTTTTGGCTTCCTGCAATCTTTGAAAAGAAATTCACCCTTGTAGATCAGCTTCTTTTAACGAACCTTGCCGATTTTAGAATCCACTTTGTCTACTTGCAGCAATTGTGGAATTGGACATGGGGGTTTGGGGGGTCTGCGGCAGGGTTGGCAGATGGTATTTCTTTTAAAATCGGCAAGCTGCACATCCTAGCATCGGTTACTACATTTGTTTTGGCCACTGCGCTTCTTAAAAAAAAGAGAGGATTTCCAAAACTTTTAACTTTCGACTTTCGACTTTCAATCATCGTGTTCGTTCTATTTATATTCAGCTCTTTCATGACTACGTCCTATTCCAAAATTATTTGGGAACTATTTCCGCCTCTTTTTTATCTGCAGTTCCCCTGGAGGTTTTTAATATTTACAGGATTATTTTCATCAGTACTTGCTGGAGCATTAATTTATTTGTTAAGAGTTACTATTTTTAGACTGCTTGCCTTCATTATTTTAATAATTCTACTTTTATTGCCTAATCTAAAGTTATTCAAACCACAGAATTACAGACTGGATTTGACGGACGAAAAGGCAACGAGTTACGACGTTATTGCTTGGGATGTTTCAAAAACCTCTTTCGAATATATCCCTAATGGCATTCTCTTATTAAGAGATGAATTGGGTCATCCGACAGCGGACTTGAATCAATCGGAAATTCTTAAGGAAAAAATAGAAGTGAATCCTGCGACTGCGAAAATCTCCAATCTCGAATATTCATCAACAAAAATAGATTTTGAGTTAGAAGCCCTTGAAAATACTTCTGTTCGCGCAAATATTTTTTACTTCCCAGGTTGGGAGGTTAAAGTTGACAGGAAAAGTGTCTCGATTGATAATAACAATCGCCTGAAACTAATTACCTTTGATGTTTCCCCAGGTGTTCATGAAATAATGGTAAGCTTTTCAAACACCCAGGTCAGAAATTTCGCTAATTTTGTTACTCTTATTTCATTGGTCTTTTTAATATATTACTTTGTTAGATTATGGCAAATACGGAAAAAGAGTTAGATATCGAGTTGATAAAAAAGAGAGCAATATACGGAGTTGTCTCGTTTACTCTAAGAACTTTTTTTATTCAGGTTTTTACATTTGGAGCGACGTTAACCCTAACAATTCTTCTGGCGCCAGAAGTCTTTGGAATATTTTTTGTTGTGTCCGCCATCTTGAATTTTTTCGTCTATTTTTCGGATATCGGCCTTGCTGCAGCATTAATTCAGAAAAAACAAAAACCTTCAAGAGACGATTTTGTGACAACGTTCACAATTCAGCAAGCGATAGTTGGATTATTAATCGTGGTTGGTTTTTTATTGTCCTCAAAAATTGCTCAGTTTTATAATTTAAATTCCGATGGCTTGGTCTTAATGAGAGTCTTGATTTTTTCTCTTTTACTTTCTTCACTTAAAACAATTCCTTCTATTCTCTTGGAGAGGGATTTAAGTTTTGGCAAGCTTATAATCCCTCAAATTGCGGAAAATATAGTATTTTATTCGACTGCTGTTTTTTTGGCATTTCTGGGATTTGGACTTACAAGCTTCTCGTGGGCGGTTTTAGCAAGAGGGGTAACGGGATTGATTTTAGTTTATATTTTGGCTCCGTGGTTACCCGCAGTTGGGTTTAATAGATTTAGCGCCAAAAAATTAATTTCATTCGGCATCCCATTTCAGCTAAATAGCGTATTGGCCTTGATTAAAGACGACCTGCTGGTTGTATTCATTGGCAAAATTTTGCCTTTTGCCCAAGTTGGTTACATTGGCTGGGGCCAGAGATGGGCTTTTCTCCCGCTCAGATTTTTTGTCGATAATGTAAACAGGGTTACATTTCCGGTATACTCCAGATTGCAAACTAGAAAAGATGAGTTGGGGAAAGCAATTGAGAAGTCGATCTTCTTTGTAATTTTTTTCGTATATCCATCCATATTCGGAGTGTTGGCTCTCGCGCCTAAATTAATTGATTTTATTCCCAACTACGAAAAATGGGAGCCTGCTTTACCCTTACTTTATTTTTTTGCGGTTAATGCAGTCTTTTCAGCGGTCTCCACGTCTATTACAAATACTTTATTCGCAATTGGGAAACCTAAAATAGTTCTAAAGTTTATGATTTTCTGGACAATCGCAACATGGGTATTAACCTACCCTGCTATTATTTATTTTGGTTATGTTGGTGTCGGAGTTGCTTCCGCATTGGTCGCCAGCACCTCACTTTTCACAATTTATATTGCAAGGAAATACGTTACTGTGAAACTTGGATTCAATGTATTTCGTCCGCTTTTAATTTCTATTATTATGGCGGTAATTGTAAAAGGTCTCTTAGTAGTCCTTCCTCAAAACATTCCTTCTTTATTTTTAGCAATTATTGCTGGTGCTATAATTTATTTTGCTATTTCTTTTTCTGTCTATGAAAAACATGTGAAAGAAGAGGCACAGACAATAATAAAGTCTTTTCTTTTTCCAAGAAAATATGAAAATTAGTGTTGTGATTTCTGCTTATAACGAAGAGAAACAGATAAATGATTGTCTTATATCTGCAAAAAAAATTGCCGATGAAATAATTTTTATTGATAATCAATCCACAGATGCCACTGAGGAACTAGCCAAAAAATATACTAACAAAATATTTAAAAAAGTTAATGATCCTATAATGATTGATAAAAACAAAAACTACGGATTCTCAAAAGCAAGCGGCGATTGGATTTTTTCTTTAGATGCTGATGAAAGAGTTTCGGACGCACTAGCTTCAGAAATTAAAAGAGCAGTGCAAAACACTAAAATCAGCGGGTTCGAAATTCCAAGAAAAAACATCATTTTCGGGAAATGGATTCGAAATTCCATATGGTGGCCGGATTACAATCTTAGGCTTTTCAAAAACCGATCAGGCAGATTTCCGCTAAATAAAGTCCATGAAAAAATTATAATTCATGGAGAAGTTTCAAGACTTAAAAATCCAATAATACATTATAACTACCAGACTATTTCCCAGTTTCTAATAAAACTTGATAATTATACAGAGTCAGAAGCAATGGATTTTATCAGACTAAACAAAGAAATTAAATGGTATGAAATTCTGAGGTGGCCGGTTGCCGATTTCTTAAAAACCTTTTTTTCTCAACGGGGATATAGAGATGGAATGCATGGTTTAGCACTCTCGATGCTTCAAGCGTTTTACCAGTTAGTAGTTTTCTTAAAGGTTTGGGAGAAGAAAGAAAATTATAAAGATTTATCGCCCAAAGCTTTTTTGAAAGAAGCTGTCTCGGAGCTTTCAAAAATATCAAAAGATACTCGTTATTGGGTATATGAAGCTTTATCAAAAGAAAGGCCTAAGATGAAAATAATTTATAAAATAAAGAAAAAGCTAAGTTAGTTACTTACGGATAATTTTAATATAGAATCTCCAACTTCAATTTTATCAACAACGTCCATTCCTTCAATTACCTTTCCGAAAATTGTGTAATTTTTGGGAAGTTCTGGATGATCTTTGAGCATAATAAAAAATTGACTGCCGTTGGTATTTGGGCCGGCGTTGGCCATTGCAACAACTCCCCGTAGGTAATCTCCAATGACCGGTTCATCGGCAAATGCATAGCCTGGTCCGCCAGTGCCGTCACCGCGTGGATCTCCTCCTTGTATAACAAATCCTTCTTCTCTTCTGTGAAAAGTTAAACCATCGTAAAATTTTTCCTGTGCAAGGAAAATAAAGTTTGATGATGTCAGAGGGGTATCTGGTGATAATTCAATAGTGAATTGTCCTTTATCCGTTTCTATCACTGCCTTTTTACCTTCAATCTCAGATTGAGGAAGCGGGGAAGGAGGATTTGGGTATAATTTTTTACCCAATGTATTCGGATTTGTCTTCTGGTTTTTATTAATGATAGCAACAGATGGCGAGGCGACGGGTGTTGGTGAGGGAATGAAAGTGTCATTTGTATTTTTGCCTTTGGAGGCGAATAAAAATATTGCAATAACCACAACAACCAAAACCGAGGCTGAAATTGCCAAATTTTTCATACAAAGACAGTCTATTTGTGTCGTTTGTACCTGTCAATGATTAAAAGATATAATCAAACAGGAAATTTTTTAAATGAAGTTGGCAATTGTGATTCTTAACTTTAACGGTCTTGACGATACATTGGCTTGTCTTGACTCAATCAGAAAATTAAAAAATGATGATATTTTTCTTGAAACAATAGTTGTCGATAATTTTTCAAGTGATGGGTCTCAAGAAGCACTTTCGAAAATAGAGGACATTAATTTTATCCAAAACCAGGATAATTTGGGTGATGGGTCTCAAGAAGCACTTTCGAAAATAGAGGACATTAATTTTATCCAAAACCAGGATAATTTGGGTTATGCCGGGGGCAACAACGTCGGAATAAAATATGCGCTTAAGCGGCGAGCCGATGCCGTTTTAATATTAAACAACGATACAATTGTCGACCAAAAGTTAATTCTGAATCTTGTTACGTCCTTGGATCGGGGTGACGTAATTTCGCCAAAGATATTCTTTGCCAAAGGCTTTGAATTCCATAAGTTGCGGTATTCTCCTAAGGACTTAGGAAAAGTTATTTGGTCTGCCGGAGGAGAAATAGACTGGTCAAACGTTTTAGGCAAACATTTAGGTGTTGATGAAGTAGACAGGGGACAATTTGGGGTGAGAAAACAGATTACCTTTGCAACCGGCGCGTGTATGTTTGTTAAAAGAGAAGTGTTTGAAAAAATCGGCTATTTTGACGAGAAGTACTTTTTGTATCTTGAAGATATGGATTTTTGCATGAGAGCAAAAAAAGCAGGTTTCAGGATAATTTTCGAGCCTAGTGCCGTTGTTTGGCATAAAAACGCTTCATCGTCGGGCGGTTCCGGTTCCGCGCTTCAGGACTACTTCATTAGCAGAAATCGATTGCTTATTGCATTCAAATTTGCAAGCATAAGGACAAAATTTGCCCTTTTCAGACATGTTTTAGGCCAGATAAAAAATCCGATAAAACGAAAAGCGTTAGTTGATTTTTTAACGTTCAATTTTGGTAAAGGGAGCTATATTAAATAATGACAATCTCTGCGCTTGTTCTTACAAAAAATGAAGAAGAGATGGTCGAGGGTTGCCTGAGACAGCTAAAATTTGCAGACGAAATTGTAATTGTCGATCAAAATTCGAAAGACCACACTTTAAAGATCGCCAGAAAATATACCGATAGGATTTTCAAATCTGGTGCAAATGACTTTGCCCAAAATAGAAATATTCTGAAAGATCAGGCAAAGGGCAAATGGCTTCTATACGTGGATGCAGACGAAAGATTGCCGCAAGGATTAGTAAAAGAGATAAAGATTGCAATTTCGAAAAATGAATTTGGCGCTTTCTATATCCCTCGGAAAAATTATGTACTGGGAAAATGGGTGAGGCATGGCGGCTGGTGGCCGGATTATGCGCCGCGTCTTTTTGAAAAGTCGAAGTTAGAAAAGTGGGAAGGCGTGGTTCATGAAAGCCCGCAAGTTTTCGGGAAAATTGGTTACCTTAAAACACCGATCGAACACTTAAGCGCGCGCAGTATGTCGCAAATGTTTTCAAAAAGCATCAACTGGGCAAAAATTGAGGCGGATTTATTTTTGAAACACGGGCACAGGCAAGTTAGTATAGCAAGCATACTCAAATTGTCCGCATTTGAATTTGTAAGAAGGTACATTTTAAAATTAGGGTTTTTAGACGGAGTTGTAGGTTTAATCGAAGGAATTTATCAATCTCTGCATCAGGCAATGGTCTTGACGTACCTTTGGGAGGCGCAAAACAAAAAAAACAGGAGAAAAACCCTGTGAAAGTTGGTTTTTTTAGTCCTTATCTTGATACTTTCGGCGGAGGCGAAAGGTACATGCTGACTCTGGCCTCATATCTTGCCGAAAAGCACGATGTAGAAATTTTCTGGGGCGATTCGGCTATCAAGGCTCCTCTCACCCGGTTTTTAAAAATCGATTTGCAAAAGACCAAATTTGTAGAGAATATTTTCAGGCAAAATTTTCTTAAAAAAATTCGAAGGACTGCCTCTTATGATCTGTTCTTTGTCCTTTCGGACGGAAGTGTTCCTTTTTCCCTTGCAAAAAAAAACATACTGCACTTTCAGGTTCCGTTTGTTTTCCCAAAAATAGATACAAAGACGAGGTTAAACTTAATAAGATACAAATACGTGGTTGTAAATTCGCACTTTACGAAAAAGTTTATCGATAAAAGTTTTAAAGTCGACTCCAGAGTTATTTATCCTCCTGTCGATGTCAAGTCGTTAAAACCAGCCAAAAAAGAGAAATTGATAATTTCTGTTGGCCGCTTCAGCCAACATCAGCTTCATCCTAAAAAACAGGAAGTTTTAATAGAAGTTTTTAAGGAACTATACAAAGATGTCCCAAGTTGGAAACTAGTTTTAGCAGGACAATCTAAAAAAGAGGATTATAAATATATTAAAAACTTGAAAAGAAGTGTAAAAGGTTATGCAATTAGGATACTGGAGAATATTTCTTACGATGAGCTCAATGCCCTCTACGGGCGGGCTTCAATATATTGGCATGCTACCGGTTTTGGTGAAGATGAAGAGAAAAATCCTCAAAAAATGGAACATTTCGGAATTTCAACGGTAGAGGCACAAGCTGCAGGGGTTGTACCTGTGGTGATAAATAAAGGAGGCCAGAAAGAAATTGTAAAAGACGGTAAAAACGGTAGGCTTTGGTCAACAAAAACTCAGCTTTATGAGATTACGAAGAATTTAATTAAAAATAAAAGCGAAATGTTGAGGTTATCAAAAAGGGCAGTTGTGGACAGCAAAAAATTCAGTCAAGAGAGATTTATTAAAGAATATGAAAAAATTATTTTCCCATAATTATAATGGTTTTTATATTTCAGTGGGAGTTTTGCCATTTATGATTTTAATGACGCTTGCTACATGGTGAAAAAGATTTCAGTAATTATTCCAAACTTCAACGGTAAAATTCTGCTTGCCCAAAATCTGCCAAAAGTAATAAAGAACTGTCCCAATTGCGAGATCATTCCTCTGATGACTCTGTCAAATACGTTACAAAAAATTTTCCTAGGATAAGAATTATTAAAAACGGGCAAAATCTGGGTTTTGCCAAAACCGCAAATCGAGGCGTTGAGGCGGCAAGCGGCAGTCTGGTTGCTCTTATTAATTCGGATGTGGCGCCAAGAAAAAACTCCGTAACTTTAGTAAGTTCATATTTTGACGACCCGGATGTTTTTGCGGTGGGCTTGTGCGATTTAAGTCACGAGAAAAATAAGATAATCAAAAGAGGCAGGGGCGGAGCAAAATTCAAGCACGGTTTTGTAGAGCATTTTGCAACAACTATCAAAAAGGGCGATACGTTTTGGGTTTCGGGTATTTTTGAGCAGGATGCACAGGTTGATCACTTTCATGAAAAGGGTGCAATCAAAAAGTCAAGTTCGTCATTTTTTATTAAAGTTGTTGTCTACAGGAATCAATTTTTATTCGGTTGGAAAAATATTGATAATTATTTTTTAATAATTCAGCATGTTTTGTGGTTGCCTTATCATATTATTCGGGCAGCGGCCTCTTTCGATTTTGCATTTCATCTAGGTTTACTTTGGGCAATAGCAAGATCTTGGAGGCTTGTTATTGATTCTTTGTCCGATGATATTCAAAACAAAATTTCTGAGATCGAGTTATTCAGAAAATTCAATGAAAAATAACAATATTCTTTGGAACCCTAAATTAAATCCTAAAATAGTTGCGGTAATGCCGGCATACAATGCAGAAAAAACCGTGAAAAAGACTTACAATGATTTACCAAAAGACTTAATCAAAGAAGTAATTTTGGTAGACGATGTGTCTCACGACAAAACCATCGATAAGGCAAAAGCGCTTGGGATTACAGTATATGTTCACAGTAAAAATAAAGGCTACGGAGGAAACCAAAAAACATGCTACGATCAGGCTCTAAAAAGAAAACCCGATGTGGTGGTTATGGTTCATCCGGATTACCAGTATGACTCAAAACTGGTGGGTGTTTTGTGTGAGCCAATCATAAATGGAAGAACCGATATTATGCTGGGATCAAGAATTCAGACACGGAGACAGGTTTTGGCAGGAGGTATGCCGCTTTATAAATATTTTGCCAACCGGTTCTTAACACTTGTAGAAAATTTGGCAATGGGTCTTAACCTTTCCGAATACCACACGGGTTTTAGGGCATTTAAAAGCGAAGTTCTAAAAACTATTCCTTACCATAAGTTTTCTGACGATTTCATCTTTGATCAACAGATATTAATATCCGCTCTCTCTTTTGGGTTTAATATTTCCGATATACCCGTTCCCTGCAAATATTTTAAAGGAGCATCATCGATCAACTTTACAAGGTCAGCCAAATATGGACTTTTGACATTATGGACGGTGACAATTTTCTTGCTCTCCCAGTTAGGTTTTGTCAAAATAAGAATTTTTAAATAACGAAAACTCCGCAATCTTTACTTTGTTAAAATAGAAGTAATGCCCATCCTTAAGCCTTTCAAGAAAGCACCGCTTCCCGATCCACCGTCTTCATTTTTAAAAATTTTAGGGCCAAGTTTTATTCTCTTGGGGTTAGGGTTGGGGTCCGGAGAAATAATCCTTTGG
>Ga0075635_115_pt1 | contig 13694 bp, 18 predicted proteins | sample RifGroA1_FD_68387 | JGI IMG/M metagenome (GOLD analysis project Ga0075635, IMG submission 68387) | Microgenomates (Curtissbacteria) bacterium GW2011_GWA1_41_11
GGTAATCCCACCGTTCACCTGCCTGGACTTCTCTTCTCCTGTAAAATCGAATATATGCCATTACGTATGTTTGGCTTTACCTTCCGCATGCCCAAGATCTCCTGTGCCCGGAACACCTAACGGACTCTTCTTTTCTGAAGCAATGGAAGCGTTGAGGTAAAAAATACTCCGGTAAGTACAAGAATTGCTCCCAATACAAACCGTGTTGTTATGTGTTCGCCCAAAATTACCGTTGTTAACGCTCCTGTTGTCAACAAGCTTATATAGACCATACTGCCCGCGACAACCGGTGAACCGTATTTAATTCCCCAGTTAAAAAGAAAAATCATAGCAACGCGAACAAATAGTACAATAAAGGCAAGCGATAACCATCCACCGAGCGATAGAATTCGAAGTTTTTCCAGACCGGTAAATCTTTCGAGCATCACCATAAGAATCCCTGATCCTACCCAGGCAATAATAGCCGAACCAGTAGTGAGAATAATTGGCCGTACATTTTGGCCAAGTCGTTTAGAATATACAAGATACGTCGCCCACGACAGGGAGGCGACAAAAATGATGATATTACCGGTAAACGATCCAAAATCAGCCGTCCTCTGAAACGACCCAACGAGAAATAGCACCATTCCGATAAAACCCAATAGCACCCCGGCAGCTTGGCTTACCTCGGTCTTCTCCCGAGAAACGAAGTAATGTAAAACAAATACAAGAAGGGGAACCCCAGCATACAAAACCTGCGACGCAATAGCCGTCGTAAAATTAACACCGATAATAAAAAGCGCAATATTAGCAAGCCACAAAAATCCAAATTTTAAAAGACTTTTTCTATAAAGATAGACCTGTGGTAAATCGCGACGCATAATCGGCACCAACACCACAAGCATGAGCGTCACACTGAGAAATAATACAGTAAGTGGCGGAAGTTCCCGAAGGATTATCTTTGAGAAAATGGGCATGAGCCCGCCAATGACTCCTGCGGCGACTAGCGCCAATACTGCGGTCTCTTTATTTGGAGAATTCTTCATGGAGGGTTTTTCGGAGGTGCTTCCACCAATCCTGGGAATTGGCTTGTGCAAGATCATTGGCAAGCACTACCGCCTCGGGCAGACGAAGGCGTTTAATATTTGCATCCAACCATTCTTGGGCATGGGTGTTGCCTTTTTCGATAAGGAGTTTGAGCTCAACGCCAAAGGCGATAACGTTTGCCTCGTACACGATCCGTGCCTCTAAACTCTTTTTTTCTTCATACTCATTGAGGGTTACCAGAAGCCCGCTATCGACTTTTTCAAAGATATCCCGATTGGCTTTCTCTTGATCACGCGTCATGTAAAAAGTCGCGATTTTATCAAGGTCGCCGGTCCGCGCTTCGTGGAAATCATGAAAAATCGCCATAATGAGCACTTTTTCCATATTTACCTTTTGTTCCTTTGCGAGAAAATACGCAATGACACAGGTCATAAACGTGTGCTCGCCCACGCCTTCCTGATTATCACCCAATATCTGCCAACCAGTCCGCAACATCCGTTTGACCACGGCCGCTTCAAAAACCAGATTGGTAATGTTTTTTGAGTTTTTCATAGAAAGCGAAACGTAATAAATTTGGATTTATAAATTTAAACGTTTCTGCAACATTTCCCGCCAAAACGGGATTACGTTGCGCTCCCAGGCAGACTTGAACTGCCATATCAGCCTCCGGAGGGCCGCGCTCTGTCCGTTAAGCTATGGGAGCCGTACTTATTTTTTCCAATCCAACCATTTTTTCTGTACTACAGTATCAAGATCAATACCATAATGATCCGCGAGTAATAATATATGGCATAAAATGTCAGCTACTTCGTGTTCAAAATTATTTTTTATCTCATCGCTATTTTTGTCTTTTTTTCTCGCTTGTCCAGACATCATAAGATAGCTTTGGATAAGCTCTCCCATTTCTTCTTGTAGTTTCAATACATACCAATTGTCGTCCCGTGAAATATCAAATTTCTCGGCGTATATATCAGAAATCTCCTTAATCCGTTTAGTTAAAACCTGGATATCCATAGCAATGCAAACTTCAGGTTGAACTGCGGAAGGGGCGAGATTTGAACTCGCGCGAGCCTTTGGGGCTCCCAAGGTTTTCGAGACCTGGCCGTTTAGCCGCTCCGGCACCCTTCCATTGCGCTCCCGCACAGAATCGAACTGTGATCAGAACTTCCGCAAAGTCCTATTCTATCCGTTGAACTACGGGAGCAACACACGAGTATTCTACTTCAGAAACTCCTGCGGGGTCAAAATACGGACGCTCTCAATCTCACCTTTGAGAACTAAAATATCTTTATCTGCGCTAATCAGATAGACTTCTGATTTGTCAGAAACTGCAAGCGCAATTCCTAAAACTTCATTGTCATCTGGATCTCGACAGAGCGTCGTTGACTTTGGAATCACCATCTTGCCATGAATAATGAGCGTTTTGATGAATGAATCAATTGCCTCTTGGGTAATACCGTATCGAACCAATCGCGGATAAGACAATACTCTCACCAGCTCATGCAAAAGCCCATTGCTATACCAGAGTTGGACGTTCTTTTTTTATAGCCTTTTGAAAAAGAATTCCGTCACTGCCTCCGCGCTTGAGGAACGCTCTAACCAAAACATTCGTATCAACGACGACGCTTCGCATACCGCTTGGCTGCTTCAATATCGCGATCGAGCTCTTCGTCGGAAACGTTTGCGTTGCGTTTTCCCATTTCTTTCCACAGTTTTTCAAAACGAAACGTGATAAGTTGTTTTTCTATTTCTGAAATCCGTTGATACTCCGCATACGGCAACATCACCGACACTGGCACGCTGTCCCTGAGCACTACGACCGGATCATTGGTCGTATGAAGTTTTTCAAGAATTTTTTTGAAATTGCGCTGAATATCGGTCGTTCGAACGAATTGAAGATTCATATGGTAATCATACCACCATATGAATGGTAGTATGTCAAGCAGCGGGCTTTTCGAGGGGGATTTTTTTTGAAAGCCAGGAAGCTGCGTTATCGACAAAACCTTTTTCCGGTTGCTGCCGAAACGGAATGTGCTTGGCAACAAATTCTCGAACTCTACCCGGATCTTGATTGCCAAGAAGAATTATCACCCGAGCGGTAAAGTAGGGGCGAAGGATGAGCATCGTCTGACCCCATTGCTCTTCGTACCAGAAATCAGCCAGCTCCTCCCAGCGGTAAAAATGCCCACCGCTTTCGATACCCAGATTGGTAATGCGATGATCTATCTCCTCGGGAGGAACAGTGGAGAGGACGTAGATCAAAAAAACAATAGATAACACAGCGGCAATCAGCACAAATTCACGGGCAAACACGAGAATAATCGTAAGAAGAAACACGATGGCGCCGATATTGGTAAAATATTCTTTATCCCGTCGCTTAAAGAGGCGAGAGGGTGACCTCCACTCGAGATACACTTCTTCCCGTTTTTCCTCTCCGACTCTCGGAGAAATTTCAGGGTCCATGAAGTCAGTATATACCAAAGAGGAAATGCGGCGGAAGGGGTGGGATTCGAACCCACGAAGAGCTTGCGCCCTTAGTAGTTTTCAGGACTACCGCACTAGGCCTCTATGCGACCCTTCCTATTTGCTAAACAGCCTAGTATATCATATCATGGAGGTATTGCAGAGCCGTTATGGAAAATAGATATAAATTACCCAAAAATATCCAAACCGGGTATTTTAACAATCTTGAACGAACAGCCAATCCCAAAGGAGACCAGCTTGCAGTCCTTTTTGGTGTTGTTGGTCGAACATATCGAGACTGGAAACGAGGGAAGTTTGCAATTCCAACAAGAGTAGTTGAGATTATCGAACAAAAATTTCATGTCGACTTTCCATACTCAAAAGCACAAGCATTATCAAAATGGCAAGAATCAAAACGAATTGTCTCCAGTAAGGGCGGGATTGCTTTGTTTTTAAAACGCGGGGGTCCTGGAACTCTCGAAGGGAGAAAGAAAGGTGGCAAGCGAGCACTTGCATTACTTAGAGAACGAGGGATTATTCCTATAGAAAAACTGTTTTTCGCACCAAAACATTATTCAATTAAACTCGCAGAGCTAATTGGTATACTTCTTGGAGATGGACACATAGGAAAGGAACAATGGTCTATCACCCTTAATGCTACTGCTGACAAGCTATACAGTACATATGTTATGGACTTGATTAAAGACCTTTTTTTATTATCACCAAGCATACTTCATAGGAAAAAAATCAATGTTTTTGTGATTTACGGTGGCGGAAAAAAGAATATCGAATATTTTCAAAAAATAGGACTACATATTGGTAATAAAATTAAACTTCAGGTTGGGGTGCCCGACTGGATTCTACACCATTCACAGTATAGGAAAGCATGTCTGAGAGGGCTAATGGATACGGATGGAGGCATATTTATTCATAAATATGTGGTACATAAAAAATTATACTCGTACACAAAACTATGCTTTTCTAATCGATCTATTCCTCTTGTCAACTTTGTTTATGACACGCTTGCTATGTTAAAATTGCAACCAAGACTTAATATGGGGTCTCAAACAAAGCGTGTGTGGTTATACGACCAAGATAAAGTGAACGAGTATTTGCATGTTGTTACTACCCACAACCCACGTTTGTTAAAAAATATTGGAGGAGTCCGATAGTTGGTCAATTCGGGCGGTTTGCTAAACCGCTGAGTCGCAAGGCTCACGTGGGTTCGAATCCCACCTCCTCCGCCAAGCTCATAGATTAAAAAAATTCATATGACAAAAATTCTTAGACAATACAAAATTACTCTAGAGAGAGTTGATTCCAATAGTTCTACAACAGTATCAGATCCCGATAACTTAGGCCTGAGAACCAAATTAGGTGGTAAACCAGATTGGATACAAGCGGACGAAGCTCCTGCGTGCCCGTCTTGTAGGCAAAAAATGAGTTTTGTTGGACAAATTGATTCAATTGAACATGAATCTAAACATAATCTTCATTCAATCAGTGCTATATCGCCAGAACAGGAATATATGTTTGGCGATGTCGGTATGATCTATGTATTTTTCTGTTTTGAGTGTGGGGAAACAAAGTCTGTTTATCAATTCTATTAATTAAATTTTTGAAGTACATTCCAACATAGTCCACCAGACCCTACTCTCATTTATCTTTACTTTTTACTACAAGTGCAATACCTTGATGAATTTCAACTATTGCAAGTTTATCAACAATTTCGTTACTGATCCCAAGCGTTGATCCTTGAATAATTGTTCGTTTTGACGCTTCATATTTAAACCCTCTCAGAGAAACAATCACTTGCTTGCCGAATGGCAATATGGAAAAATATTGATATTTTTTTAGTCGCGGAAAAGTATGCCTTTTTGAAACAAGAAAAATTTCATTCTGTTGGTCACGGATAACCGCATGTATCTGTTGCGCTAAAAACTTCGTAAGAAGCTCTACTGCAGCAAGAGTATGATCCAGCCGCCCACCAGATGCTCCGTAGATCACCACTTCTTTTGGGTGGAGTGAAATTGCATGATCGATGGCAAGTTCGAGGTCAGTATGATCTTTTTCTGATGGAAATTTTTTAATCGTTCTGATTTTTTTCTTGATTACAGAAAATTCATGTACTGACGTTGAGTCAAAATCGCCGATGGCAATCTGTGGTGTTATGCCGTGCTCGAGCAGCCAGTACGCGCCTCTGTCGACGCCGATAACCAAATCTACGGCGCTAATAGCTCGCAAGAAGTCTTGGTCTAAATAGCCATTTGCAACGATAGTTATTTTCATCGTGCCATTGTAACAGCCCAAACAAAGGTTGCGCCAGCACGTTTGAGAACATTGGCCGCCGAACGCATTGTGGCACCGGTCGTAAAAACATCGTCGAATAAAATGACGTGGCTTGGTGGAGTTTTGCCTGCCTGCTCGCCTCGATTCGGCGAAGCGGGCCGGCGAGGCAGGTTTGTTTCAAATACATTTGCCATATTTTTGAGCCGTTCATCCCGATCTTTCATTTCTACCTGAGGCATGGTTGGTTCTTTTCGTACCAATACCTTCGTATCCATCTGAATTCCAAAACGCATAGCTATACACGTTCCCAGTACTTCTGCTTGATTAAATCCACGCTCGCGAAAACGCGAACTATGGAGCGGAATCGGAAGAAGAATATTGTGCGACTTTTGAATCGGAAACATCTCATCGGGAATCAAATCCACAAATTCAGATGCAATATCGGAGATTAGTCGGTACTTTATGACCTTAATTCCCTTGCGCACTACTCCATCGTAATGAAAAAAGCTCGTGAGCCCATCAATGGAATATTGTGTTTGACATCGCGGGTGTGTGCGTCCATCAAGCGCTGCTCTACCACACATCGGACAAATAGCCTCAGTCATTAAAATGATTTGAATCATTTTAATACAGCGACTGCAGAAATATTGGCCAAGACGGCCACATCCCACACAACGCTTGGGAAACAGGAGGTCAACGATGCTCGATATCTTCACATATATATTCTATCGTTTATGATGAGTATATGGCCGGCTTCAATAAAAAACTTCTTAAGAATAAACTTACCCAGCAGTACTTCCTTGCGCATCAGCGGTTTATCCGAAGACACCCCCACGCCCATGTTTTTCTCAAAGATCGTGGCGTTCCTCCGGAAAAATTACGCGAGAAAGCCAAGAGGCTACTATCAACCGGTGCTCTCACCGGAGCGCTACTTCTTGCTGCTCCACAGCTAGTACACAACACACGGGGTAATATCGCTGTGTTATCTCCCTATGAACTTTCGCAAGAACTCAAAGAAAAACTATCTGCATTACTTCCTCTGACCGTCGAAAAACTCTCGAGCGACCAGGAAAACACACTCAGTGAGTTATTTCGGGCCATATTTGGTATTGATGCGCGGGCCCAGCTCGATGGAAATCGACTCAATCATAGTTACGGATATATCGGTGCAGAGCAGCATCTTCCTCGCTACCCCGGTGATACCATCTATCAACATGATGCGATTCAACAAGCCGGAATAACGCCTGGCCGCGGTGCATGGGGATATTTTGTCCCCTCCAAAAATCAGCTTACCGACGATCTGGTCCAAAAAGAAAAATATTATGTCGCCGTCCAAACCATGTATCTTCCGGATTGGAATACCCGAATGCCCCAGCTTCGTGATTGGTATAAATATCGAAAAGTCTTGGTCGTCAATCCAAGAAGTGGCAAGGCGATTGTTGCCGTTGTTGCCGATGCGGGACCGGCAAAATTTACCGGCAAACAATTTGGCGGGTCGCCGGAAGTTATGGACTATTTAGAATCAAAAGATGGAAGTCAGAAAGGTGCGGTTGTCCTTTTTTTTGTCAATGACCCTGACAATAATGTCCCGTTAGGACCACTCGAGTACAATGTAGAAAGAGGTGGCGCACCTTTAGCCAATGCACTATGAGCAAAGTTTTTTATGATCATCTCGTTGGAATTGAGAACATTACGGCACTCGTCGACCAAGATATGGCTGATCTTATCGATAATACTATGCATCATCATATTCTCGACGAAATATTGACGCATCTACCGGTCGAGCATCACAAAACGTTCTTAGAGCGTCTTGCTCACGCACCGCACGATCCAGGGATTCTGATTTTTATCCAAGAGGTAACCGTTATTGATATAGAAAAAGCAATTAAAAACAGAGCAAAATCCGTAAAAAAAGAGCTCTTGAGAGACATCAAAAGCTCACGAAAAAAATAAATTGCTAGTGGAGACGGAGAGTAATGAGCTCTCGTCCAGCAAGATGCAAATAACACATCTACAGGCGTAGTCAATCAATAGTGGTCATTTCCTCTGTAACCGACTGACAGGAAAGAGGAAATCAAGACGTATTGAGCTTGGCCATAGAGGAACGTCGAACCCCGATGGTTGCACCTCGACTAAGTTTACACCTCAAAAAGATCATCGAGAAAATCTTTAAGTGATGGCCATTTTACGCGTTTGCGTAGAGATATGCTCTCGGAGCTCGCGCATAAAAAGCAGCTTCTGCTTGCGCATCAGCATTTAGTTTTTGAAAGTTATTTTACGACCACCTTTCAACGGTCGGCCTGCAGTGTTAAAGAGCATCATACTGTCGAATCTAGTGCGTCCCCATTTATTTAATTTTTCCCCTAAATTCAACCTCAAGTTCCCTTCTCTGGTCTTCCCGCCTCTTTTTCTCACGTTTTTGGTATTCTTTTTTGCCGCGTCCGAGACCTACTTCGAGCTTGATCAGAGGGCCTTTAGTATACCAAAAAAGGGGTACCAAGGTCAAATTGGCGCTCTCGAGCTTGGTTTTGAGACCAATGATCTCTTTTTTGTGAAGCAATAGCTTCCTAGTTCGCTTTGGATCATACCCTTCAATGCGAGCAAACTCGTATGGGTAAATCTCCGCGCCGACCAAGTACGCTTCTAAGCCTATAATTCGCACATACGCCCCTTCGAGCTTTGCGTGCCCTCCGCGAAGCGATTTAACCTCATGACCCGTCAAATGAACGCCGGCCTCAAAGCGGTCAAGAATTTCGTAGTCATACGTGGCTTTTCTGTTAGTAATTCTCATTTCTATTTTGTCATTCCGGGCTTGACCCGGAATCCAGTCTTTATTCTCTCTGGATCCCGGCTCGGAGGCCGGGATGACAAGGTAAAACTATTTCAAGTCCAGTGAGTATAGCTTCCCGCTACCCAAAAGCAAAATTTTCTTTTGTATTTCGGAAACGACGAGTTGTGTCGGCACAAAGTCGTCTTGCCACGTGTATTGACCCAGATACACTCCTTCTTTATTGAGCATGACAACCCGTTTATTTGACGCATCGAGCACATACAGGTTCTTTTCCTCGTCGCTCGTATAGATAACCAGCGAGGCACTAAAAGCGGGATCTACTCCCTGTGGCGCAAACGTTTCCTGTCTCCCGCCGACAAAACGCAAAATTTTCCCGTCGCTTGTGCCAACCCATACCGTTCCGTCAACGGCCATACTCGTGGCACCAGAAAAATCAACAAAGATATCGGGATTTAAGTATTCGCTGATTTTCGAAAAACCATTTTCTGTGGCAACATATTTCCAAATGCGGGAGGCGCCGGAATCAAGAAGATAGAGATTACCGCCATAGGCAGTCAGCGCAGCAATGTTTTCCCACTCATCACTTTTTTTTACTACTGCGGTTGTCGTTTTCTTCTCACCAATATGCGCGACATTAATTCCGCTATCGACTACCACATACATTGCTTCTCCGTGGATTGCGATATGTGTACTTCTGGTATACTTCGCACCCCCTGCGACAATTTGACCGTTCTTTGAGCGTATGTCAAGTTCGTAGACGGTTGGAGTTCTCTCGTCCAAAAGCGCTACCTGCGTCTCATATATTCCTATCGATCCGATTGTACTTCCATTCTTGAGGAGCCCCACGTCATAAAACAATTGGGGTTCGGCGGCAACGCTGTTTTTGGCACGTTTTAATTGCTCAGCCACCTGACTAAAAAGTTCGGCAACCTGCCTCCCCTCATCTGATTTAGGAGAAAGCGTTTGCGTCAATGGCGCCAGGAGATCATGGGCATCCTCAAGTCGTTTTCTGCCTTTTGTGGGGTTAAGCTCAAGAAGAGCGTTGCCTTCTTCCAACGCACGCTGAGCCTCCGAAAGCACACGTACAACCTCATTGTTTCTTCGTGCTGCCTGCTGCCTGACAATACCAAAAACAACGCTTACCGCAAACAACAGCGCGATGCAGACAGTAAAAAGTCCCAAAAGCATTGTTCGCTTTGGAAAATTTTTTAGCAATTGCGGACGCGGCTGAGCAATCGCCTGCTCCGCAAGATCCTTGACTTCAAAAATTAATGCTGCGCCACCCTGACCTTCATGATTTTCATGAAGTTTGAGCGTGAGCTTCTCGGCAACCCCCTCTGCGTCTTCGTGATCAAAAACAGACGAAAGCTCATTCTCTGGGAGTGTTTTACGAAAACGATCTGTGGCCAAAAGCACGATATCGCCTTTGCGCACTTCACCGGAAATTCCCCGTTCGTTTTCTATGAGTCGTGCAAGCTTTTCCCCACGCTTCAAATACACACACCCGCTACCGCGAAGCGCAATAGTGAGTATGTTTCCGACGGGAACAAGGAGAATAATCGTGCGAATCCATCTTCCCTCGGGTGTATGCGCAAGCCGCTCAAGATCACTAATTCCACCGGAAAATTCTTTGGCATGAGTGAGTGTACTGAGTGCTTCTACTCCAAGCTTCATCGCGCCACCAACCGCTTCTTCAACTTCAATAACACCGTAAAGGGACGGAGAAAGGAGCGCCTGTCCCCACCGTATTTCTGTCGTAGGACCAATGACAGAAACCACGTCTGACACAATTTGCATAGTAGAACTATCCTACCATGACGAGCCGGACTACAGAAGAAAAAGCGCAAGAAGAAATAGACCAACCGAAGCCGCAAAATGCACGATAACGAGCGTTCGAAGCACCGGTTCAAACGATTCTTCAAGGACTGTCGCCATGAGTTGTTCCTGTCGAACAATGATAGCGGCAAAAATTCCGTATAGACCTAATCCTACAAGGACAAGCGTTTTAATCGTTAGTAAAATAGCATTGATAACCGATGGTGTCATATACTTCCCGGTAATTCTTCTGTAATGCTCCTGATAGTCTCAACCACAATATCCGGACGCGGCACTGCAACAAACTCGAGGTTTGGTGCCTCCCCCGCTGTTTCCACCATGACTTCCCCATAGTTAAAAACAGTGGCAAATACGCCACCGGTCGAATATGAAATGTCCTGAATTTTCTCGAGCTCCGCTTGGGAAAAACGCTTAAATAACAAATAGTAAAAATCGATATCAACAATCCGTTCATTGGTAACGATATAAATATTAAAAAACCATCGAAGAAAATTAGTGAGAATAAACCCGACGGTAGCCAGATACCACGCAAGCGTGCCTACGAGAAAGTAACTTGGCGGAATCGAAAACGGTACGTTTTGGATGAGGAGCGGGATAAGGAATGATGGGGCAAAGACAAGGATTATTGCTACTACTACCCATGGCACATTAACAATGTTATGTTGACGGAGGAATAAAATCACACGCTCCTCTTCCTCTTGTGTTTCAAATCGGACCCCGTCGGGATTGACGGCAAAACTGGTCAGTGGTCGCATTTTTGAACGCCCATGTGAACGCCCAGGATCGCGATTGGGTGACTTGGCTTTTTGTGGTGCTTCAAAGAGTGTAGGCATAGCGCCCCTATTGTACTATTTCTTCTCAATATTAAAAAGTGAACTTCGGATTGAGATATAACCCGGAGCCCGTAAATTAAAAGCTTCCTTAAACTCACTCCCGGAAATTTGTACCGTCCCCTTGTTTGTCCCGAGCGTTACGGTGTCGGTATAGCCACCGCTGTTGTAGGTCACCGAAACACTCGAAACACTGCTATATCCTCCCTGATCCCGCAGTTCACTCATCGAATACGGATTTCCGCTGGCGCCTCCGATGGGACAACTGTTGATGGTTACCGGAAGTATGCGACTTGCGTCTCCCCCATTTTTCCTCACCTGCCAGGCATTAAGGATATCTGCAAATTCCTCTCCGGTGAGCCACGGGTGCGATCTTCCACATTTAGCGGAACTATTGAGATAGCTTTCGGTATACCATCCTTTATAAAACCACGGGCTGTTTGCGATCTTTTCATAGGCGTCCCCCGTCCAACAGCCCTGATTACCGCACTTGGTGTCCCAACCCATCGTCGTAATGTAACCGCCGGTTGTGGACGAGTAGTATCCTACCGTGTCTTCGAGCACCTGTCCGCGCGTTTCTTCAACGGCAGATTTCCACTCTCCGGGCGGACTATCTGCCTTGGATTTGGAAAATACCTGACAGGACTGCGTCGTACAAATAGTCTGGCCGGATGTTTTGTAGCGGTAAGCGTATGTTCGCGCAGCAATCGCCTGGGCTTTGAGGGCCTCTTTGGGAAATGTCGATGGCATCTCCGCTATTCCCATCAGGTATTGATTTTCAAAATCGAGGTTTCCGAATCCCGAAACGCTGATTGTCCCGCCCGTATCTTTTCCGACCGGCGTTTTGCCGAAATAGGCCTGAAGAATTTGACCGGAATTTTGCCCGGACTCGGCTCTCCCTTTGGCTCCGTACTGACTCATTCCTTTCTTGTGGGTATATGCGCCGAAGGAAAACCCTGCAAAGGCAGGGGAAAATCCAGGATTGTAGGCTGGACTTGCATTGGGATCATCGGCAAGCGGGACATCCCCGACACTGGTCGTAAATGTTCCCGAACGAGCATTGAGAATCGTCTGTTGTTGGGCAGTTAAACTGGCAATAATGCCGGTAAGTTTAGATTGATACGCGCTTGCATCATTAACGAGCTTACGGACGCTCACCGCACGCTTGTCTGTCTCTTCCTTGAGATAGGCGAGAGAAAATCGTTCTTTCTCGAGTGAGCGTTTTCGTTCCTCCAGGTCTTTGATGGAAAGGGCGGTCTGGGTTATGGCTTTTTTGTCTTCATTAATCACTGATTGTTGATAGACAAGCATACGGAGAACGGAACCAATATTGGTCGTAGAAAAAAATGTCACCATGGGGTTTGTCCAGATGGAACGGATATAAAACTTTCGGGCACGCTTCCCGACTGTTGCGAGGAGTCCGCCAAGTTCTGTCTCGTTTTCGGCAATTGCGGCAGCTTTTTTCACAACATCACCTTCAATCATTTTTATGCGGTTTTGAAATGCAGCAATATCCGATTCCATTTTTCGCAGCGCATCTACGTGGGGCTGTTTGGCCGTTTCCATCTGATCCCATGCGTTCTGACACTTGGCAATCTTATCCCGGCACTCAATCGCATTACTGCAACTTGAGTCACACTCTTGGGCGTATACGGAAGAACCAACAAAGCGACAAAACAACAAAGTAACAAAAATAGAGGCTATGGCAGATTTCATAACCGATTTCTTATTGTATCATTGGCGTTAACTTTCTTTTTCAGCCTACCTTTGGTAGACTTAAAAGATGAAGCGATTAGGGCTTATTATCAGCCTATTTTTATTAGTGTTGACCGTTCCTCATGCAGTTGAAGCGGCATGCTGTACAGGCCGTGGCTGTAACCCGAGCAATCTTCCACCATTCGCTTGTGCACCGTCTCACTGCGACACACAAGCAGAATGTGATGCAAAACTTACACCTGCTCAATCCGGTGGCACTGGGAGTTCATTTGATCCGTTTGCCAAATGCGGGGGGGGGGCGTCGGGTGAAATTGATACTGCCATCGGCTGTATTCCGACGGATTTTACTTTGTTATTTAAGAAATTTTTTGACTTGGGCATTGGGATTGCCGGAGGGACTGCATTCCTCCTCATTCTCTTTGGCGGATTTCAGATTCTGACGAGTGCTGGTAATCCCGAACAACTTGCTGCAGGAAGGGAACTTGTGACGTCTGCAATTACCGGTCTTCTTATGATTATTTTCTCGGTTTTTCTGTTACAGCTTATCGGCGTTGATATACTAGGCATACCGGGATTTACTAAATGAATATGGAACGAGTCTACGCACTGGGTCTGCCAGGCAACGGATCTATCTCTGGTCCAGATAAACTTCAACTGAATAGCATTGGCGATATAATTAGCGAGGCAATTCCCTACGTGTTTCTCTTCGCCGGCATTGCGCTTCTCCTGATGCTTATAAGCGC
>Ga0075635_124_pt1 | contig 12665 bp, 11 predicted proteins | sample RifGroA1_FD_68387 | JGI IMG/M metagenome (GOLD analysis project Ga0075635, IMG submission 68387) | Microgenomates (Curtissbacteria) bacterium GW2011_GWA1_41_11
TTGCTCAACTTGATCAGATACCTGAATCTTTCCTACTCTCAAAAGGTATTTTATCTCCTTAACGCGGCTGTCGATTTGCCCAAGTTCTTCTTTGGCCGCGTGATAACCGGCGTTTTCGGAAAGGTCCCCCTGCTCTCTGGCATTTGAAAGGTTTATGACAACCTGCGGCCTGCGTTTAGCAAGCTTGTCGAGTTCTCCTTGAAGTGAGGCGAATCCTTCTTTTGTAAATAAATACGGTTTTGCCATCTTTTAATTGTATATGATTAGCACGCTTGAAGATAATAATCAGTGGGGATAATGAGAGGTTTAAGGCATTGAGTCTTCGGAGTAATCGTCAAAGTCCGGAATTTCTTTTAACATACTGGTTGGGCTTTGTGGAGGCATAATAAGTGCACGCTGATTGGCCAACCAATCCGTATCCTCTGCGATAATCATATCCATGAGAGACCTATCCATCCGTATTTGCTGAGGGCTCAATTGCTGAGATGTTTCATCAGAGTCAGACAAGATACTTATGCTTAAATCTTGATTGATTGATTCACTGTTTTTATTATCATGGGTGTTCAATTCAACAAAAGCCGCTCGTGTATGGAGTCCTTCGTCTTCATCAGTTGCCAGATCAGTTTTCAGAAATTGTCTTGCGTTTTTGGGCAATCTAACTTCTTCTTTTTTGATCAAGCGAGGTTCGTGGTGACTACCCTTCCTAAAGGGTGCCCTTGTTTGAAAAAGAGTTTGTCTGGCCATTTTCTCGGCAGCTTGTCCTAGATCTTCCAAAGTTGCTACGGTTCTCAGAAGCGGGTCTCTTAGCTGAGGAAGACTTATTGTTGGTGCTTCTTCGGGATCAACGAGGGGAACTAAAATATCCGGTGGAATATGTATTTCTTTATGATTCCAAAGTGGATCTTCTGCTTCTCGTCTCATGTTTTCCTTAAAAAAAGACCGCGAATCTTTTCCGCAATCTGTGGAAATTTTAGACCAAGCTTAGTGTTTTTGTCAAGCTTAGAAGATTTTTAGGGTAAAGGTGGATTTTTTTCAGGGACTATAAAGCCGCGTACGGTTTTTACCGCAAAATAGAAAGCAAGTAAAAAGAGTATGGCTATTGCCTGATTGATAAGATAAATGAAATATATACTCCCTTCGGCAAAAACCTTTACCGAATAGTATTCAAATACGATAAAGCCGACAAGAGAAACGATAAGATCAAGTACACTTAGCATTCTTTGGGCAGGATTGGTAATTCCGGCAATAAAAACTACAGAAAGCACAAAAAGGATCGAAATATAGGCAGGAACGGAAATAGTCTGGTTTAGAATCGGCAAACCCAGAAGCATGATAATTCCCGCAAGCAGAAAGAATATCCTTGACCTTGATATGTCACCGTAGTAATGCGGAAACTTTTTGTTGCCCAACTCTGCTTTAATAATTGACACTACCCTATTATTAGCACAGCTCATTCAATTTTTAAAGATTTCAAAAGAACTGCCGTGAAAGGTAAGATGTAAAAGATGAGCATAAGAACCCTTAAATTTATCCAGATCAATATTTACAAAGGCAGGTATTTAAATTCACTTTTGGATTTTTTAAAAAGCCAAAACCCTGACATTATTTCGATGCAGGAAGTAACTGTCGGTGAATTGAATTTATGTGACAAAAACCTTGATCTTTTTGAATATTTTAAAGCCGAGCTAGGTTTGAATGGTGTTGTTGACAAAGTGATGAAGCCTGTTGATTCCCCAAAAAGCTATTTAGGCAATGCCGTTTTTTCCAAGTATCAGATAATTGATTCAGAGAAACTTGTCTTAAAAATCTTTGAGGAGTTTACTTTGGCCAAGTTTAATGATTTTAAGAGTTTCACGAAGTTTCCCAGAAATTTACTCTCTGCTCAGTGTGTTATCGACGGACAGAGAATTAGGACAATTTCCTGGCATGCAGCTTGGACAGCGCCGCCTACTGATACAGAAGAAACATTGCGTCAGGCAAAAGACGTTGCCGATTACCTTAAAAATCTAAAGGGCCCTTTTATTTTAGGCTGTGACATGAATGCTCTGCCCCAAAGCAGGACTGTAGGGTTAATTAACGCGGTTGCAAACAACTTGATGATGAATTCGGGTGTTTTACAAACAACCCAACCAAAAATCCACAAAATCGCGCCTAGAGGTTTTTTGATAGACTATATTTTTACATCATCACACTTCAAACTTAAAAAACTGGAAGTTCCAGAAGTTGTCATTTCCGACCATCTGCCGGTTGTGGCGGAGTTGGAATTTAACCCCTGAGTACTTTTCTGGTAAAATATCTTGTTGGTGCGGGTGTAGTTCAATGGCAGAACACCAGTTTTCCAAACTGGATACGAGGGTTCGATTCCCTTCACCCGCTCATTTCAGCACACGATTGTGTGCTTCGATGTAAACTATAACAACTTAATTCTGTTGAATTGTTGATATCAGTAACAAAGTTTCTAATAGTTTACTTCGAGTGAAACGAGAAGCGCCTGTAGCTCAATCGGATAGAGCAGTCGCGTTCTAAGCGATCGGTTGGGGGTTCGAGTCCCTCCAGGCGTACACTTCGACAGGCTCAGCATAATTTAGAAGTTTACCCTGAGTTTATCGAAGGGAGTCCCTCCAGGCGTACCCATGGTGGCTGTAGCTCAGTTGGTTAGAGCGCTGGCTTGTGGAGCCGGATGTCGGGGGTTCGAGTCCCCTCAGCCACCCACATTCATTCTGGGAGTTTTGAAAGCAAGGGCTTAGCGTTTTTGTAAACAACGCGGTATTTGTAAGGGTAATAAAGAAAAGCAGCCGGTGCATCATCTGTAAGAACTTTCTGAAACTCAAAATACAAATCTTTCCTCCTATCCTCCTCTCTTGTAATCCTTGCATCCTCAAGAAGTTTATCAACTCTGACATTTTTGTATTTAGTGATGTTTGTTGCAGTTTGCGTTGAATGCCAGAGAGCATATTGGTCAGGGTCACGCGGCAACTCGTTTACCGCCAAAAGCGCCTGAAAATCAGAAGGCACGGATTTTTCTTTTTTGATAACTACTTTTACACCGATTGCTTCCCAGTCGTTTGCTATTCTGTCTGCTATCTCCTCGAGAGCGGGTCCGACTGTCAATGTAACTTTTGGGTTTTCGATTTGAGATTTGGAAATCAGCTCCTTTGCCTTGCCGCTGTTGTAGTCGTATCCTTTTACAGCTTCGTTAAAAGTCCAGGATGACGGATAAATCGGACTTTGGCCAAGAACACCATCAAATTCTTGTCTGTTTATTGCATAATTTAAAGCTTGGCGAAATTCTTTGGATGAAAGCAGCGCGTCATCATTGTTGTAAAAAATTGTAATTACTTCTGTTTCATCAAGGGTCCTTTCTACTTCTAGATTTGGCCAAGAATGCAGGTTTGATGCCTGTGAAACGGTGGCAACTTTTACCTCGCCGATTTTTAATGCTTCCAGTGCCTGCGACTGTGTGGGGTAAAATTTGATTTCGACTCTCGGAAGATTTTTGTTTTTCGGAGTCAATTTGATTTCTTTGATTATATCTTCAATTTTGGAAATATGGACAATCCTAAATTGGCCTGTGCCGTAAAAAGAATTTGTTTTAAAAACGGGCTTATCCAGAGTTTGTAAAAAAGAGACCAGCGGAGTTTTTAAGTCGAACTCGATCGCTTTATTATTCAAGGCTACAATTGAAACCCCCGATACCGCAAGAGAAATATCTTTTGCATTAACTTGGGTATCATCGTGCCACTTAAGATTATCTTTTAAAAAAACAATGTATTTTTTGCCGTCATCTGTTGTTGTCCAGTGAGAAGCCATTGCAGGCTGAGGCTTTCCCGATTTATCAATTTTAAGTAAAGAGTCGGTTGCAAGCGCAAGTACGTTTGTGGGAATATTCTCCAGCTTATATGTGCCGACATAGCCAATTGCTAAAACATTAGTTCGCGATACCTGCTGCAAGAAAATTTTAAAGCCGAAAGTAGTTATTGATGCAAACATAACAAACAGCAAAATCCAGAGTTTATAGCGGTTAATATAGGCGCGAAATACGCTTACCCAGAATTTAAACCTTCTTACAGGCACTTTATGTGAAAACATGCGCAAGTTAGATAATTACTTGAATCACCGAGAGAATGAAAAATACGATTGTCAGAAAAATCGTCAGATATACAAAAAGCTTTTCTACTCCTCTTTTCGAGCGGTATACGCTTTCCGAGCCTCCAAAGGCCGTTCCGATACCCGAGCCTGATACCTGTAGAAGAATTATCACTATCAGACTTACAGAAACAATAATTTGAAGAATTAAAAGCACTATTTTCATGAAAAGATTTTCTTTATTAATTTTGCCACTTTTTGACCGTCATGATAAATAGGAAAATTTTCGTCGACAAAGTCGTCCTCGATTATCCGCCCCTGATAACCTTCAAGGTTTTTTGGGGTTACCATGACATATTTGTATTTTAACCCTTTGGGTATTTTATATTTCTGGTTTCTGTTTACCAAAATTTTATCAAAAACATCAGCTCCAAGATGCTTTTTAATAACCTGAATATAATCTGAAACTGTAAAGTTTGGAGTCTCAAACGGTTTGTTAGCAATGTTTACAATAAAAATTTTGGGGACTTTTGAGCTTCTTAAAATATTTTTGATTTTGGGCACAATAATAACTGGCAAAACCGTGCTAAACAAATCCCCCGGTCCAACTATGATCAAATCCGCCGCCAAAAGGCTATCCTGTGTGTGCTGATAGGTCTTAACATTAGGTGGATCAAGGTGGACTTCGGAAAGGATCCTGGCTCCGTTGTACTTACCAAGGTCAATATTTTCTTCACCATAAATTTTTTTACCTTTTTTGGTCTTTGCCCAGATGTTAACGTCGCCTAAAGTTGCAGGCAAAACCCTGCCGTTTGTCGAAATAATTTTTGAGAATTCTTCCAGAGCTTTGTTAAGATCACCTCTGTAAATGTTGGCAAGGGCCACAAAAATTAAGTTACCCAATTTTTGGCCGCCAAGGTCGGTATCTTTGCCGTAGCGCTTACCGGCAAACCTGTATATAAAAAGTTCTTTGAGGATTGACTCTTCATCCGAAAGAGCTGCCAAACAATTGACGATATCGCCGGGCGGCGGAACCGAAAAAGCTCGTCTTAACCTCCCTGCAGAGCCTCCATCATCTGCCATTGAAACCACGGCTGTAAGCTCATACGGTTGTTTCCTCAAGCCTTTTAGAATCTGAGCTGTTCCCACGCCTCCCCCCAGACAAACAACCCTCTTTTTCTTAATCGGCAGCTCCAGATAATTTCTGAAAAAAGACAGAAACATAAGTGGTATCTTAACTTTTACGGGCAAATTGGGCAAGCGTTAAGCTATTCAAAAATAATATGCAGGATTTTTTGAACAAGTGCGATTACAAAAGCAACCAAAATGACGGTTGATGTTTGGTTAAAGTTAACAGCCGGTAGAATAACTCCGTCTACTGTAGCACCCGGAAAATCAAACGCACCGACTGTAAATCCGGGTAAAAAATTAATTAAACTAAAAAAGAGAGCAATATTGATAGTAAACATTACAAGGCCAAAGGTCAGGTGGTTAATTGGTAAAAGTACAAGAGAAAAAATAGGATTTATGATTTGGACGATTAAAAATATAGCTATAATAACCAGGGCATAATTTTTGATGCTTGCGCCTACATTGACTGTAGGTACAGCCAATTGGGCAATGTAAAACGTTGCAGTTGCAATCACCAGGGCTTTTAAATAATGGCGCATAAGAAAATCATATCAATTTTATCAAAGGTTATGCTAGCTTTTCGTAAAGTTTTTTAGAACGCAGCAGTCTGTGGTAGGTAAGTGCAAACCTGTGGGCTTCATCTCTTGTCGCCTGGATCAATTGACGTGCAGGGTTTTCCTTTTGAAGCCGTAGCGGCAGGGATTTTCCAACGCAGTAGATTTCATCAATTTTTTTGGCAATGGCAATTACAGTTATATCAATGCCGTTTTTTTTAAGAACGGACAAGGCCGCATTTAGTTGACCTTTGCCTCCGTCGATTACGATAAGATCGGGTTTGGGCCAGTTGTTTTTAAACCTGCGGGATAGGACTTCTTTGATCATTTTATAATCGTCTGGGGTATTTTTAAATTTAATCCGAAACTTTCGGTATTGGTTTGTTTGACTTTGGCCGTTTTCAAAAACGGCCATGGAGCCTGCTGCTTCCTTGCCGGCAGTGTTGGAAATGTCATAGCACTCAATTCTTCTGGGGATTTTTGCCAGCCCCAATACATTTTTAAGACTTTTAAAGCGGGCGATCGCAAAGTCATCAACTAATGTCGGCTGTGCGAGAAACTCCAATGGGTCTCGAAACTCAGAAAGTATATATTTTATCTTATCAATTGTCTTTTTGACATTTTGGGCTTCTTCGAATTTCTGCAAATTTGCGAATTTTTGCATATCTGCAATCAGAGATATCAATAAGACTTTTGATTTACCGGACAATAATTTTTTGATGGTCTTGATATTTTTTAGGTAATGATTTGTATTTTTTAATGAAGTATAGGGAAAAGAGCACAGCCCGAGATGGACATAAAGGCAGGGTTTTTTGGGATTTTTATGGTGGCAGTAGGGAAAGATTCGCCTGACAGTTTTTAGAAGACTTCGTGCAACTCTCGTCGAAGGGAAAGGTCCTTTTGTGAAATCACCTTTTGAAATTTGCGGTTTTCTGACAAGGGAAACCAGAGGAATTTTCTCATTTGTAATTTTAATGTAAAGCGGGCTTTTGTCATCTTTTGCCTGGAAATTGAAAAACGGCTGATTTTTTCTTATTAGTTCTGTTTCCAGAAGAAGAGCTTCGAATTCGGATTCCACCTTTATATATTGGATATCGGTAATTTTTTTAACCAGAAGGTTAGTTTTGGAAACGAGGAGTTTATTCGTAAAATACGATGAAACGCGTTTTTTTATGGATACGGATTTACCGACATATATGATTTTTCCGTCATCGTCTAAAAAAATGTAGACGCCGCAAGAAGTTGGAAGTTTGGCAATTTCCTTTTTTAAGTCCATGAGGTCTAATTTTACAGTAGATGTCTATCTTCTTTTAGTCCTTGCAAGAAATTTTTTGTAGATTAAAAAAGAGGTGGCGACAAGGCCGATCGTTATTATTAAACTTAGAATTGCTGTAGAGGAAATGAAAAATCGGAAAAATGGCTTCACAAAAATTGGTTTTGAAATTTGCGCTTCGGCAAAACCTAAGATTGCGGTATCGATTCTTTCTTCAAAGAGTTTTGGGCTTTTGAGAAGGTAAGTCTTTTGTAACTTAGAGTATGGCGGCAGTATTTTTACGGGAATCGGATTTGGCGATTTTATCTCAAAACCTGGGCTTTCAAGAGTCAGTGTTTGATCGATAAACGAAGTCGATCCTATATTTTTAACTTGCGCCTCCAGTTTTATCGGGATACCGGAAATTGCAAATTGCGGTGCGGAAAGTGAAAGCTCTGGCGTCGACGTTTTATAAGGAAGCTGGTCGGCAAATGTGATATCAACTGTTTTTTTATTCTCGTCTTGCTGCTTTTTGAAAGAGCCCGCAGGGTAAGGTAATGTTGAAGAAAGACCTCTTTGTGCAAGAGTTACATGGTTAAAATCCATTTTATTAAAAAAGTCCAGACCTCCTGATGTTGAACCCCAGGTAGGATCAACCTGTACCCAGCCCAATTCGTCGTCCCAGTAAGCAGGCCAGGCATGTAAAAGGTCTCCCTGCGCGGCAAAAGAAAGCGGTCTAAGTCTGGTGTTTTGGGTATAGGCATAGCCTACAATTTCTTTTGCTGGTATACCAGCGGTTCTGGAAAGTGCGATAAAAAGGTCGGTAAATTCCATGCAAACAGCACTGTTTGGATCATTCATGGCCGCCAGTGCGCCGAGTCGGTCTATCTTGGCAAGGTTGAGGCGGCTGTCGCTGTATTTGAGGTAGTCGACCACAAATTTGTAAATTTCCTCTGGGGTTTTTAAATCTTGAGCTTTTTCTTTGATTTGGGCAGAATCGGTTTCCCAGTAGCTTTGGGGTTGGAGATATTTTTCTTTCTCGCCATCTGTTAGCTTTGTGTCAATGTTTCTGAACGGTTTGCTGAAGACCTCGACATATCCTCTTGCTGTGATATTTATCTGTTTTTTGGGAGCAAGTTTATACTTAGCGATAAAATTTCCGTCCTCATCGACTATGATATTTTCGGGTTCTGGTTCAATTTTAGAAAGAACTATCTTTTGGTAATTATTGTCGGGTGGTAGGGTGATTTCACCGGTTGCGGCTGTCAGATTGCTGTTTTCTAAAAAATAATTGAGGGTAAATTTAAAGACTTGATTTTGGCCGAAAGATATTGAAATACCTGACGCTGTCAGCTGGTCTTTATCAAAGGTAAAGATTTGCGTCTTTGAGGTTTCCGATTGAGTTTTAGGTTCTGGTATGGTAAAGGCTACGGGGCCAAATGACCTAGGAACCGTTATCTGGGCCGAGTAATTGTAAAGATCAGGACTTTTGGCAAGCCGGGGGATAGAAATTTCCCAGATTTGTCCAGATTTGGTGACAAGCTCTGCTGAAGAATATGATAGGTTTATTGTAACTTTTTTACCAAGTCCGATTACTCTTTCGTTTAGCTTAAGAGCAATGGTGCTGACATTTTCCTCAAACTTAACTTGCGGTTCGATTGCTCCCGTTCCGTCTTGTGCTTTGACACCTTCAACCTTGATAGACCCGATTTTTAGCTCGAAGCGGTCAGCGTAATAATTGGCAGTTTTATTCTCCAGCGTTATTGTCTGAATAATTTCTGTGTGGCCTTTTTCGTCAACTTTGTAGTTTACATCGTAGTCGGTTTGAAATTCACCATCAGCACTGGCAGTAGTTGGCAAAGTCAACAACAATAGTACGAAAATTAAAAAGGATAGAAACAAACAAAAAAAAGCGCGGGCAAGTAAACGCATTTGTCGGCACAGTTAGTATATTATGAAAATTTTCAAACTTACAAGTTTTTTACCAAAAACTGGCCGGTATATGACGTTTTGATTTTGGCTACTTGACTGGGAATTCCCTGAGCAACAAGCCTGCCCCCCGAATTTCCGCCTTCTGGTCCAAGGTCTATTATCCAATCACTGTTTTTAATAACATCCATATTGTGTTCGATGATGATTACTGTGTTTCCTGCCAAAACGAGTCTCTTTAAAATCAAAAGTAGTCTTTCAATGTCGGCAAAATGAAGCCCGGTTGTAGGCTCGTCAAGAATGTAAAGTGTCCTGCCGGTTGCTTTTTTGGAAAGCTCAGTTGCCAATTTGACTCTTTGTGCTTCTCCACCTGAAAGTGTAGGAGCAGGCTGACCGAGCCTGATGTAGCCAAGTCCTACGTCGTAAATAGTTTCAAGTTTATTTTTGATTGTTGGCACATTTTGAAAAAACTGCAATGCTTCATCAACTGTCATTGACAAAACATCCGCAATATTTTTACCACGGTAGTGGATTTCTAAAGCTTCCTCGTTGTATCTTTTCCCCTGGCAAACTTCGCAATCTACATAAACATCCGGCAAAAACTGCATCTCGATTTTCACCTGACCCTCTCCCTCGCAAGCCTCGCATCTGCCGCCCTTGACATTGAAAGAAAATCTTCCCGGCTTATAGCCTTTAATTCTGGCATCTGTCGTTTTGGAATAAAGATCCCTGATGTAAGTGAATACTCCGGTGTAAGTTACCGGGTTTGAGCGGGGGGTTCTGCCGATCGCCGATTGGTCTATTAGAACAACCTTATCTAAAAATTCCATTCCTGATGTACGGAAAAAGTGGCTTGCTACTGCTTTGTACACAATTTCGTGAACCAGTGTGGATTTACCGGAACCTGAAACTCCGGTAACGCATATGAATTTTCCAAGCGGAAAAGAAACGTCGATTTTTTTAAGATTGTGCTGACTGGCACCAAAAATGGTAAGCTGCGGCCTGTCATTTTCTTCTATTTTCGATTCGCCAATGTCTTTAACCTCTACTTTCTTTTTACCGGAAAGGTATTTGCCTGTAAGGGATTGTGCGGATTTTTCAATTTGCGCGGGTGTACCTTGCGCAATAATTTTTCCCCCATGTTCTCCGGCCCCGGGACCAAAGTCAAAAATGTAATCAGATGACATGATCATATCTTTGTCGTGTTCGACAACAATTACCGTGTTTTGAATATCCCTCAGCTTTTTTAAAGTCGTAATCAGCCGATTGTTATCCCGTTGGTGAAGCCCAATTGACGGTTCGTCCAAAACATACAGAACGCCGGAAAGCCCGGATCCAATTTGTGATGCAAGACGGATTCTTTGCGCTTCTCCGCCTGCTAAGGTGTTTGCACTTCTTGAGATTGTCAAATAGTCAAGACCGACATCGACTAAAAACTGGACCCTGGTAATCAACTCCTTTAAAATAGATTTTGCGATTTGTTTTTCCCTTCCTGAAAGTATTTGGTCGGTTTCTGTGTTTAGATTGTTAAGCCATGAAAAAAACTTTATTATTGAATAAGCGGAAATTTGGGCAATGGTATTATCAGCAACCGTAATTGACAATGCTTCTTTTTTTAATCTTGACCCTTGGCACTCGTCGCAGATGTCAATGCGCATAAATTTTTCTATTTCACCCCGAACAAAATCAGATTCTGTTTCCGCGTATCTGCGTTCAAGCATGGGAATTACCCCCTCAAATGTGGTATTCCAGGAAACAATTCTACCGAACCTGTTTGGTCCCTTAACCGAATACAGTGAGTCGGAATCACCGTAAAGAATTAGATCTCTCTGGTCTTGAGGGAGTTGTCCAAAGGCTTTATTTAGGTCTATGCCGTTTTCGTCAGCCACAGTCTCCAGAGTTTTCCATGACCAGGTATTTGATTCAATCGTCCTTGCCCAAGGCAAAATCGCTCCTTCAAGAATTGAAAGATTAGGGTTTATGATCAGTTCTTCATCGACTTTTCTCAAATACCCCAGCCCCGCGCATTTAGGGCAAGCCCCGTGGGGCGAATTAAAAGAAAAAGTCCTGGGTTCTATTTCGGAAAAAGAAATGTTGTCAACCGGACAGGTGAATTTCTCGGAAAAGAGATGTTCTTTAAGGTCTTTGGGGAATTGGGGAATATCAAAGCTTTTGTCTTGAATCTCTGCAGCAATAATTGTGCCGTCTGCAAGATTCAGACCCTGCTCGACGGATTCGGTAAGCCTGCTTTTGTCGGCAGGCAAAGTTAATTTATCGACAACCGCGTCTATTGAATGTTTGTTGGTTTTAATTAAGACAAAATCGTCTTCGATATCTTTAATTTGGCCGTCGACCCTAACCTGGCGATAGCCTTTTTTGGCAATGTCTACAAATAGTGACAATCGGTGCAAGCAGTATAATTCTTGTTTGAGGTTTGCTGGGCTTTTCAAGTTTTTGGATTTCCTTGACGATTTGTCCCGGAGTTTGGTGCGATATTTCACGGCCGCAGACGGTACAATGCGGATGGCCGACTCTGGCAAATAAAAGCCTTAAATAGTCATAAATTTCGGTAATTGTGCCGACAGTTGATCTTGGGTTATGCGAGGTTGATTTCTGGTCAATTGAAATTGCGGGTGAAAGTCCCTCAATTGAATCAACATCGGGTTTATCCATGACGCCTAAAAACTGGCGTGCGTATGATGCCAGCGACTCAACATATCTTCTCTGGCCTTCTGCATAAATTGTGTCGAAAGCAAGTGAAGACTTTCCCGAACCGGAAATTCCCGTAAAAACAACTAATTTATTTTTGGGAATCGTGACGTTTATATTCTTAAGATTGTGTACTCTCGCACCTTTTATAATTATATGATCCATGATTTTTTAAATTGCCTGTCCCGTAGATACGCCCTTTGACTGCGAGGACGTAGACCTCGAGTCAAAGTAAGTATTCTATCGGGATGGACTCTGGCGCCTTTAATTGAAATTTTGTCTGTCATTTTTATAGCCGAAAAGCAAAATAAAATTCTATCACCAATGGCAATACTTGCTCAATGGTGTATCAAGATTCTAGATGTGTTGACTTGATTGCCAGGATTTGGTCGCGCAGAAAAGCGGCTTTTTCGAAGTCCAGGATTTTGGCGGCCTCTTTCATTTCGCGCGTTAAGACTTTTATAAATTTCCTGCGGTCGTCTGGAAGAAGCGAACCCTCAACTGCCCGGTTGACGGTTTGTTCGATAATCTGGTCATGAAAGACGTGTTTTTCCTCTTCTTTTTGCCTTTCTATCAGCTTTTCGCGGATCGGTTTTTCGATAGTTTTTGGCGTGATATTGTGTTTTCTATTGTATTCAAGCTGGATTTTCCTTCGCCTTTCTACTTCGTCAATCGCCCGCTTCATTGATCCGGTAATTTCGTCTGCATATAAAATAACTTTTCCCTCGACGTGTCTGGCGGCTCTGCCCATTGTTTGGACAAGTGAAGTTTCGGACCTTAAGAACCCTTCTTTATCCGCATCTAAAATCGCAACCAGCGAGACCTCCGGCAAATCCAAACCCTCTCGCAGAAGATTGATACCGACTAAAATATCAAAATTCCCCAGTCTTAGATCATCTAAGATATCGCTTCTGTCCAAAGTCAGAATTTCCGAATGAAGATAATGAACCTTAAGGCCTTTTTCTTCAAGGTATTCTGCAAGCTCTTCCGCCATCCTTTTGGTT
>Ga0075635_131_pt1 | contig 11212 bp, 6 predicted proteins | sample RifGroA1_FD_68387 | JGI IMG/M metagenome (GOLD analysis project Ga0075635, IMG submission 68387) | Microgenomates (Curtissbacteria) bacterium GW2011_GWA1_41_11
TCCTTGCCTTTTTTCCGGGTGTTAACCCTGATTCGGCAGTTAAAAAAGTCGCCGGCTCGCAAACCGATTTTAGTCCTGAGAATCAGGTTTCCATAGGAAGCCGGTTTGAGGTTCCCATAAGACGGGAAGACGGCACGGAAACTCCGGATAAACTGATAATGAATTTAACAACTGCAGAATCATCCAAAAGGATCCTGATTCAGGGCAAGCCGGCAACTTCCCGTGATGGCAAGACTTTTATCCTTATAAACTTCGAGGTTGAAAACTCAACTTCAAACCAGCTTACTGTAAGGCCGGTTGATTTCATCCGCCTGACCGACAATGAAGGCCGTACTTTTGCGCCGGATGTTCACAACAATGATGTTGCAGTTGAGCCTATTTCGATCAAAAAAACGAGGGTTGGCTTTGTAGTTGACGAAAACCAGAAAGAATTCAAGTTTTTGGTAGGTGAAATTAACGGACCCAAAAAAGAAGTCATTGTCAAGTTCAATTAACCTGTTCTTGACAAGGCTAAGGGAGCTTTGTTAAGCTTTAACAAACTAAAGAAGCCTGCTCTTCTTAAGTTATCTGCCCAATAAAAGCTAAGGGAGCTTTGTTAAGCTTTAACAAACTAAAGAAGCCTGCTCTTCTTAAGTTATCTGCCCAATAAAATTAAACTTCGAGCTTATCGAGAAGTAATATTTTGAGGAAGTTCTCGATTTAACTCGAACAATAACTAAATACAACCGACCGCAAACGGAGGTTTGTTTCTTAGGTTATTTAGCCTAAGAGATGAACCTCCGTTTTTGTTTCTCAAAGAAAAGCGGAAATCTTATTTCGAAAGGGGGTGAAAACAAAAAATGCACAAACTTCTTTATAAAGCAGGTATTAGTCTCGCAACTGCATCATTGATTGCGCAGGGTTTCGCAGGTGTAGCTTTGGCAAGTTTAGACGTTGAAATCTCCGGAAACGGAGCAAACAGCGATAGCACTGCTAACGTTGGAGTTTCTAACACAACCCAAGTTACGCAGAATAATACTGCTAACATCACAAACAACGTCAATGTCTCAGCAGACACCGGCAAAAATGACGCCAACAAAAATACAGGCGGAGATGTAGACATTACTACAGGTAATGCCAAGACAACTGTTGGTGTATCAAACACTGCAAATGCAAATGTTGCAGACGTTAATGGATGTTGTGTAGGCGATCTTAACGTTACAATTTCTGGAAACGGTGCAAAGAGCACAAACGAGGCAAATGTTGGTGTTTCAAACACCACTTATGTTGACCAGGATAACTACGCAAAGATCAAGAACAACGTTGATGTTGATGCAGACACCGGCAAGAACGATGCCAATGGCAATACCGGCGGCAGTGTATCCATTACAACCGGCAATGCCGATACAACGGTTGCTGTTTCCAATACGGCAAACAAAAACGTTGCAACAGTCGGCAATGGATCCGGAGGCGGGACACTTTCAGTAGTTATTTCTGGAAACGGTTATAAGAGCACAAACACGGCAAATGTCGGTGTTAGCGCAAGTACCCTTGTTTTTCAGAATAACTCTGCAAAAATCACCAATGACGTTGATGTCGATGCAGACACCGGCAAAAACGATGCCAACAAGAATACCGGCGGAGATGTTGAAATCTTAACCGGAAATGCAGATGCAGATGTTGATGTTTCCAATTTGGCAAACTTCAACTGGGCAGATGTTGATTCTTGCGGCTGTATCCTTGACGGAACCGTCAAAATAGCCGGAAACGGTGCTAAATCAGACAACGAAGCGAATGTAGGCCTTGCAAGCGTAACAGGTGTTGCGCAGGACAATGACTACTCTTGCGGTTACGGGCATAGGGGCGGAGATGTAAATTCTTCTTTCAGAGGAGGAAAACACAAGTCTACTCCCTGCAATGACGTAAATGTCGATTTGGACACCGGTAAGAACGACGCAAACAGCAATACTGGTGACCCTGATGGAGACCCATCAGTAACAACCGGTAATGCTGAAGCCGATGTAGTGGTCGAAACAACTGCAAACTTCAATTCTACGGAGGGCGCAGATTTCGACTGGGATTTCCCTGATTTTCCAAATCACGGAAGTTCAGCGTCGCTACTTTTCATGCTTTTGGCTTTCTTTAGCTAAAGAGCAATATCCTAATTCTTGGAGGCTTTGCCCAAAGGGTTGGAGTCTCAAGGTAACAGACACTAAAAAAAATTTATTATTCGAGCTTGTCGAGAATTACATTTAACAAAGAAGTTCTCGATAGACTCGAACAATAGAATAATGCAATGAAGATTATTAAAAAATTAAGAAAAGTACTAATAAGCTGGGTGCTTGTGTTTGTGCTTGTATTGGGCACGCCGACTTTGGCTTTTTCGCAGACTGCACCAGACCCTATTACACCTCCCGATCCTATAACTGCGCCTGAACCGTTAAATTTAACACCTCCTCCAATGCCCACACCTCCGCCTGCGCTAACACCGCCTCCGCCTCTCGAGTTTCCTTCGCCAAGCCCGTTTCCAAGCCCCTCACCGATAGTTGCGCCTTCACCGATACCAAGTCCGCAGCAAACAACGCAGTCAACAGACCAAAACCAAAGTTCTACTTCTCAAAACAGAAACAGGAACAACTCAAACGAAGGTACAACCGTAAACAGTACGCCGACAGTTTCCTCGGACACAGGACACAGTTCTTCGGGTAATACAGGCGGCAATACAGCCGTTGCAACAGGCAATGCAACAGCCACAGGCGTCATTACCTCAACGGCAAACGGTGTAGTAGTTACTGCCGGCAATGGTTCATCATGCAGTGCCTGCACGTCTTCTACGTCAGCAACAAATAGTGGAAACGGTGAAGGTTCCACAAATAATTCCTCTGCCTCTTCTTCGAATAACACGGATGTGGACATCAACAATACTGCCGTTATTGTCAACAATGCTAATTTTGACGCCGACAGCGGCCACAACAACACTTCTTATAATACCGGCGGGGATTCCGATATCCTAACAGGCGATGCCAATGTTTCGGCAACCGTGATAACCAACGCCAATTCCGTTAATTTGGGTATTTACGAATTTGACGTTGTTGATAATCATACTGGGGATATTATCCTCGGTCAGAATCTTGAAAATTGCGTAAACTGTACCTCCGGCTCAACTTCGGCAGAAAACTCGGGGAACGGTGCCGATTCTACAAATGATGCAACGGCTTCTTCAAATTCGACCACAACCGAAACCATAAACAATGATGCGGATGTTGTAAACAATATTAATATTGATGCCGACAGCGGTCACAATAAGGCAAATTACAATACAAACGGCGATTCCAACATTACAACAGGTGATGCCAATGTTGTTGCCAATGTTGTAAATGCGGTTAACACCGTGGTTGACGGAGTCGTTTATACGGTTAACATTTTCGGAGATTTGGTCGGCAACATAATCCTGCCCGAGCAGGATCTGGCAAGCACGGATTGTTCAAATGCCTGCTGCGGGGGCGATGTTTCTGCAACAAACAGCGGAAACGGTGCAGGTTCAACAAATGATGCAAATGCCTCTTCGACAAGCACGTCAACAACAAATCAGACGAATAACGCCAATATTGAAAATAATCTAAACTTGGATGCAACAACAGGCGGCAATGATGTTAACTTCAACACAGGCGGGGATTCGGCAGTAGAAACTGGCGATGTCACAATCGACGCAAACGTTGTCAACATTGCCAATATAAACGTTTCCGCAGGAAGCTGTGAGCCTGTTTATTTTGTCTTCATTAACGATCCGAGCGGCAACTGGCAGGGGCAGATTGCAGGTAGCGCGCCCGGTACCTATTACTACACTTCGGACGGCACCATTTACTTTGTGGATGAGAACGGCCAGCTGAGAGCGGTTAACGTAGGAAACGGGGCTGATTCTACGAATACTGCCAATGCCTCCTCAACAAACACGTCAACAACCAATCAAACCAACAATGCCAATATCACCAACAACATTAATATTTCGGCAAACACCGGCCAAAATGACGCCAATTACAATACAGGCGGGGACTCAAATATCACAACCGGCAATGCCAATATCGTTTTGAATGTTGTTAATTTCATCAACTCAAACTTCTCCGGCCGCAAGATTGTAATGACTCTGGTTAATGTTTTTGGCTCTTGGGTTGGCCATTTTGTACCGCCGGGCTTCACAGCGCCCGCAAGTGCCCAGGCGCAGGGCGGCCAAGGCGGAAGTGGAGGTTCATCATCAGGAGGCAATGGAGGATCAAGTTCATCTGGCGGATCATCAAGTTCGTCGGTTTCTCAAGGCAATTCGAGTATCGGCTCAAGCGTAGGATTCCGCGGCTTAGTAAGCGGTTTCAGGATCGAGAAAAAGGTTGAGGATGATGATTCAATTGCGCTTGCTAATCCATCAAACAGCAGCAGCCAAACCGAAACAGGCGGCTTCCCAATCGACCCCAGATTCTTGCTTGCATTTATCCCTGCTGCGATACTGGCAGTTATCCTAAGAAGAAAATTCGCTTCTTCATAACTAAAAACCCTACTTTTTCACTCCTTGACTTGCGCACAAATTCCTGCCTACAATGTTTCAGGCAATCTTCCTGCCCTCCGAAAATCTGCCCATAGTAAAGCAAGAACCTAAGCATCTTTTGTAAAATAGAGCTTCTTGTTGAAAGGTAGCCTTCAAATTCGCTCTCTGGTTGATTATAGGACAATTTAATATTACAATTGTATTTCGTTATGACTGCCCAAATGCTAAAAATCATAAATGCGGCAAAAAACTACAAGTCGTCTGTCAAAGCTTATAAAGAGCAAAAAAGCCAAAGTCGGAATTGTCGGTATGGGTTATGTCGGCACGGCACTTTCTGAAGCTTGCTACAATGGTGGTTTTTCGGTTTTAGGCTTTGATATAGACCCCGAGAAAATCATCAAAATCAACTCTCTTCGTAAAAGAAATCTTCAGGCAACAGAAAAGATAGAAAGACTTCAAGAATGTAACGTTATCGTAATTTGTGTTCCGACACCGGTCGACGAATATAACAGGCCAAATCTTTCAATTTTAACCAAAGCGGCTTCAAGCATTTCTGCGAATTTAAAAAAAGGACAGCTTGTCATTCTGGAAAGCTCTGTCAGCCCGGGTACAACCAGGAATTTACTTTATCCGATACTAACTTCCGGCTCTGGGCTTAAGGGAAGCGATTTTTTCTTAGCCTTTTCCCCGGAAAGAGTTGATCCCGGCAACGGTAAATTTAATGTCAAAAATACCCCTAAAATCGTTTCTGGAATTGATGAGGCTTCGCTTTCGCTTGCAACATTATTTTACGCAAGCTTTGTTGAAAAAGTTTATTCGGTTTCCTCTCTGGAGGCAGCCGAAATGACTAAGGTTTTGGAAAACGTTTTTCGGCTGGTTAATATCAGCCTGATTAATGAAATTAATCAATTCACAAAGAAGATCGGAGTCGATATCTGGGAGGTAATAGACGCGGCCTCCACAAAACCTTTTGGCTTTTTGGTCCATTATCCGGGACCGGGCGCGGGTGGGGATTGCATTCCTGTTTTGCCATACCATCTTTTGGATGCAGCCAAAAGAAGCAATGTTAACCTAAAAGTTGTAAAAGCAGCAGCTGCCGTAAATGAAGCACAGCCTCAGAAAGTAGTCCAAAAAGCAATTGAAGTTATTAACGGAAAATTTGAAAAGAACGGACACAATCCAAAAGTTTTGCTAGTGGGTGTTGCATATAAAGAGGAAACCGCCGATATCCGTCAGTCACCGGCTTTGAAGATTTGGCAAGAATTGGAAAAATCCGGAATGGACGTTTCGTATCATGATCCTTATGTTGGCAGAGTTAACGGCACCCTTTCACAAAAAATAACGACTGAAACCTTAAGCGGACACGACTTGATTATTATAACGACTGCCCACAAAAAGATTTCCTACAGAACGCTAGTGAAAGCGAAAAAGCCCCTTATAGATACCAAAAATATACTTTCCAAATATAGACAACCCCAAGGATGCTATAATCCTATAATTCGAAAAATGAAGATTCTTGTTACAGGTGGCGCCGGATTTATCGGTGCGAATTTATGCAGGAAGCTTCTTGAAGAAGGCCATGAAGTTGCGGCTGTCGACAATTTCATTACCGGAAGCCGCAAGAATGTGCGCGATCTTCGTGTCTTTCCAAAATTCACCTTTATTAAACACGATATCACCGAACCGTTTTCTACGAACTATAAACTACGAACTATAAACTACGAACTAATTTACCACCTTGCCTGTCCAACGGGAGTGAATAACCTGATTCCGATGGCCGAGGAGATGCTGCTTACTTGTTCTGTGGGTACCAGAAACATACTAGAGCTTGCCAGAAAGACAAAAGCAAAAGTCCTTTTTACCTCATCTTCAGAGGTCTATGGCGACCCTAAAGTTTTTCCGCAGAAAGAAGAATACACCGGAAATGTCGATCCAATAGGCTTTCGCAGTCCATATGAAGAGGGTAAGAGATTTGCCGAAAGCTTAATTTTATTGTATTTTCGAAAATACAATGTTGACGCCAAAATTGTCAGAGTTTTTAACACTTACGGGCTAGGTATGTCACCAAAGGACAACCGGGCTATTCCTATTTTCTTAAGGCAAGCCCTGAAAGGGGAGCCCTTAACTGTTCACGGCAATGGTGTACAAACGAGGACCTTCTGTTATATAGCTGACTTGGTCGAAGGATTAATAACAGTTATGAAAAAGGGGATTGGCGGTCAGGTCTATAATCTTGGCAGCGGCAAGGAAATAACAATAATCGAGCTTGCGGAATTGATTTTAATCCTTGCAAATTCCAAAAGTATTCTTGAGTTTGTCGAAAGGCCCGCTCACGATCATCAGGGACGCTTGCCGAATCTTGAGAAGATTAAAAAACTTGGCTGGAGCCCAAAAACAGACTTAAAGGAAGGTTTAGTAAAAACTATCCAATGGTTACAATAATAATTGCCTTTTTTACTCTGGCCGGATTCAATTTTTCTTTTTGGTTATTGATCGGCCTTGCGCGTTTTCTGTTTGAAAAAATTCCGCATTCACCAAAAAAGAAAAGAGGTAGAAAAGTTAAACCAATAATACCACAGGACGTTGCCGCTTTAATTCCCGCTCATAATGAAGAATTGACAATTGAAAGAACAATAAGGGCACTTTTTAGGGTATTGCCCAAAAAAAATATTTATGTCGCTTCCGATTATTCAACCGATAGAACCGTCGAGATTGTCAAAAGTCTAGGAGTAAAAGTATTGGATATTAAACCGAATCTTGGGAAGGCTCGGGCATTAGTTCGTACATTAAAACACTTTGGACTTTTGGAAATGTATAAAGCAATCATTATTAACGATGCCGACGCCGAGATAGATAAAAATTACTTGAAGCTCGCCTTGCCTTTCTTTAATGATAAAAAAATTGCGGCCGTTGCGACCCACGGTATAACACGCATTCGTGATTATAGTTTTTGGGAAAAATATTTCATTGCCTACCGTATGCGTCTTTGGCGAGTAATCCAGATCGGTATGAGGTACGGTCAGACTTGGAAGTTTACCAATGTTACTTTTATTATTCCGGGAAGCCTTAGTCTTTATCGGTCAAGTGTTCTTAAAAAACTGGAAATTGATGCTCCAAATCTTATTATTGAGGATTTTAATATGACTTTTGAACTTAGAAAGAAAAAGCTAGGCAGAATTGCCTACAATCCCGCTATTTTCGGTATTCATCAGGATCCGTACAAGCTGAAAGATTATATAAAGCAAATCAAACGCTGGGATTTGGGATTTTGGCAAACTGTAAAAAGAAACGGCATTTGGCCAAGTCTTTTTTGGCTTTCGACCGGAGCGTTTATTATTGAACTTTTGTCATATGCTTTATTTATACTGGCTGTTCCAATCTTAATTATTTTGTTTGCAATTAACTCGTTTGAGCCGATAAGCGTACCTTTTGTGGTTAAACATTTATCAATAATGGATCTTATTGTAGGCTTATTTGTGATGGATTATTTAATAACCGCAATTGCGGCAGTTGCCGAAAAGAGACCGGCAATTCTTCTATACGGAGTTGGGTTTTTATTGTAAAAGTAAACCAGTTTCTGCATAGCAAAGGTCACACGCTTTAAAGGATTTAAGTTGCAAAAGGTGAGGGTTCGGTTGCCAAATGTCCTCTCTGCGCATAAGTTACGAGTCTGGGAAATTCGGAATTAAGGTGTGTTTCCCCAGCTCCTTTTCGACTTTTTAGGCCGTAAACCCAAAAATTCAAACTTCGGTTTCCACTTTCAACAAATTCGTCGTTGTATTTTCTAGTATAAAAGACGTTTCTCGCAAAATCCGGTATATGGGCAACCAAAGCAACATTGGTAACTCGGCTAAGCGGACTTTTGGGAATAGTAAGTTGCTGGTAGAAGCTTTTTACCTGATCGGCCGTGTGGCGGTGAGGGTGAACGGTGCCGTCATCTTCTTTGACTTCGTCAAGAATAATTACTTTTTCCTTGGGTAGTTTACAAAACGGTGAATTGAGAGCTTTTCTGAAAATTTCATTTTCCAAAGGGGTACCGTTATAGACAAAATATGGACCATAAAGAAGAATATCTCCCGGCGAAATTTGATGCCCCTTAACTTTTTTTCCCAAAAGATCGGATAAGCGGGCAGCCGTTATTTCACTTACTACAGCCACACCGGCGCGGATTCTGTCTCTGTCCATCCAGCGCATCCATTCTTCCTGATCTGGTTTAAGCTTGTCGTAGTAAGTTCCCGGTCCGCTAAAAACTAGGACCGCTTCTATGCTTGGTGGGTATGTACGTTCGCGGTTGATTACAATTTCTTTTAAGCTATTAACTACATCCAGCGCCCTTTGCGTAAGTTGCTGTGTATCAACTTGTCTTTCTGTCATGGTGGCGAATATTAGCAAAAAAATTTAGATTTGTCAACTATAGGTTAGTTTTTAAAAAGTTTCCGATATTTGGTTTTTATTCGAACACAACAAATCGACGGTTTTTGCAACTTTGTCGATTTCTTTTTCGCTTAAGCCGGGGTGTATAGGCAAAACTAACGTGGTCTGTGATAATTTTTCGGCGTTTGGAAATTTCTTGGTGTCTAGTTTCAAATATCGGTGCAGCAGCTGGTAAGTTTCAATTGGAATTATTGTCGAGATGCCTTCTTTTTCTTTGGAAAGTATTCGACCGACTTGTATTTGTCTAAAACATCAATATATTTTTTCGCTATATACTTTCTTCTTTTCATCAAAAAATCAAACTTGGCCAATTGAGCGTTTCCAATTGAGGCCGCAATATCCGTCATTTGGTAATTGTAGCTGACTTTATAGTCTTGTCTTTGGTCGTAGTGGATTAAATCGCGGACGGTCTCGGCATATTTTTTCTTGTTTGTGGTTATCATACCTCCGTGTCCTGTGGTTATCACCTTCGTTGCATAAAACGAAAAAATGCTTATGTCTCCATACGATCCTAGGGCTCTACCCTTGTAATTGCTTCCGATGGCATGGGCACAGTCTTCTACGATTGAAACTCCGAATTTCTTAATCCGGTCAATTTTTGCGGGGAGTCCGAACTCGTGAGGAATAATTACAGCTTTAGTCTTTTTGCTAATTTCATTTTTAACTAGAACAGGATCAATATTAAACCCATCTTTTTCGACATCAACAATTACAGGTTTTGCACCCAGATAAAATACCGTATTTAATAGAGCGGTGCATGTGTAGGTTGGAATTATGACTTCGTCTCCCGTACTAACACCAAGGGCAATCAGAGCAAGGTGGAGGGCGGAAGAACCGGAATTGACGGCAACTGCATGCTTGGAATTAACAATTTTTTTGACATTGTTTTCCAGCTTTTCTACTTCAATCCCTCCAATTAACCAACCGCTTTTTAAAACTTTTGTTACCGCCTCGATCTCCAGATTATCAAGGTACGGTTTGTTGTGAAGAATTTTTTTCATAATCTAGCTTCTAAGTTCAGAATTTTAACAGTTTATCCAATAGGAATCAACTATAAGTCATTATTATTTAAGCTGTTTTATGATATTCCAAACTTTGGGGTCTTCGTCGCCCAGACGCCAAAATGCAACTCCACCGACACCGAGTTTTTTTGCCGTTTTCATACGTGCGGAAACACTTTCGGAGTTTTCAAACCATATAGTGTGAGTCTTGCCGCCTTTCTTATACTCAAAATGTGAACTTTTTGACTGGTTATCCCAGATCACTTGTGAATTGTTTTGCTGAATTATCGACTGAATTTGCCCGAAAGTTAAATCATCGCTAACTCCGGAAAATGAGCCGTCACTTGCTTTTTGCCACCCGAGCCCAAAAAGTCCAATGCCTAAGAAAATTTTTTCTTCGGGGATTTTAACATTGAAAATGGCATAATCCATTATTTCGTCTATCCAGCCAATCGAGCCGGCCGGGCCGGGGGAGGAAGAAATCGCGTGTTCCGTGTAAGTCATAAAATACAACTGGTCTGCAGATTTTGCGATTCTTTGCCAATCTTGGGCATGGGAACCGTTATCTTCGTTCGGATTATCCTCCGAAGTTTTTGGGTGAATTGCAACACCTAAAATTTTTCCTTTTTCATGCAGTTTAGTTGCCAATTCCTCAATAAAGAGGCTGAAATTCTCTTTTTGTGAAGCTTTGAGTGCTTCGTAGTCTATATCTACTCCGTCTAAATTTTTTGCTTCAACAAGTTGTACCAAGTCCGAAATGTGTTTTTGGCGGGTACTTGCAGTCGAAATTGCTAAATTAACTCTTTGATAATCCCAATCTGCGTCTTCATAATAATCCGGCGCATTGGCAACTACAGCCAGAATTTTTACATTATTTTGATGGGCAAAATCAACAATGGATTGGTCTTCAACAGTTTCCCTATATGTGGTCAAATTTCCATTTGAGTCGATTCGATACCAAAAGACTGAAACAAAATCAAAAAGTTGGGCATTCTTAGAAAAACTTTCAAAAGCATTTTTTTGGTCCCAATACGGTATCCAGCCAATAGTTTTTAAGGGCGCTGTGCTTTCTTTAGCCGCCCTATTTTGTCCGGGTGAATCCGGGGCTTTTGGAATTTGGGATTTTAAATAAAATATAGTTCCCACGATTAAGACTAAAGCCAAAAAAATTATTCCCAACAGCCTTTTAGATAACATTAAGAATCCACTCTCTACCTTCGGACAGGAGATAATGAAGAGTGGAATAAGGATACAGGGAAGT
>Ga0075635_123_pt1 | contig 9782 bp, 14 predicted proteins | sample RifGroA1_FD_68387 | JGI IMG/M metagenome (GOLD analysis project Ga0075635, IMG submission 68387) | Microgenomates (Curtissbacteria) bacterium GW2011_GWA1_41_11
AGGTAATCTGGCGCTAACCGAAATATTCATGATATTACCAATTACGCTTGCTATGTTAATTTCCGTCAAGCGCAACTTTGATTACCCGTCTCTTTTTGCAGCCGGAATTTTATTTGCCGTTGCCTCTTTATATAAGCAGGTGGGTGCTCTAGAAGCTATGGCACTGGGCATTTTTCTTTTCTTTTCAAGTAAAAACCTAGCAGATTTTATTAAGAAGGGAATGGCTTTATCCTTGGGCTTTGTGATTCCCTATGCGGTAACAATAGCCTATTTTGCCCCCAAAAATCTCGTTGGTGACTATATTTTTGCCGCCTACACATACTACCGGATTTATTTTGGAGAAAGCCCAAAATATGCCCTTTTGATCAATATTCTAAAATTCCTGCCGATTATAACCGTGATTGCCTACGGCTTTTACAAAAAAACTAAAAGTAAAGTTGAAGTCTTTCACCTCATTTTATTTTGGACCGCTTTTTCTTTTTTGGGAAGCTATTTTTCCGGAAGAACCTACGGCCATTATTTGGTCCAGGCGACTCCGGCACTTTCTGTGATATTGGCCTCAATCACGTTTAAACCCAAGATCAGTCGTGTACGGATTGTCTTCGCTTTGACTTTCTTTCTTCCCCTGATTTTCTTAACCAAATTATTGTTTACGGACTTTCTTTCAGGCGGCCCGATAAACCAAATAAAGTATTTTCAAAACTTTGCCCAGTATTCTACCGGCAAAAAAAGCCTCGATGAATACAATAATTACTTTGACCGCAATGTAAACACGATAATGGCACTTGGCGATTTCTTAAAAATGCATCAGGGGTAGTGTTCCTGAAGGACCAAACGAAGTAGCGGGAGATCTTGAAAAAACCCCGCCAAAATACATAATCAAACCCGAATCGTCAATCGGAAATTTTTCCGAACTTGAGAAGTTGCTGACAGACCGCTATACTTCGACAGGTTTGGTGGAAACTTCGGAAATTTTTGTCAGAAACCGCTAATTTTAATGGCTTCTTTTGAATCAGATTTGCGCGATCGATCTTCCGGCATGTTTGCCGATAAATTTTTGTTTTTCATATTTCTTTTCTGCATGCTTTCTACCCTCATACAAAGCTTGCTAATTTTAACGTCTTTTGTAAAACTACCTCCCGAAATTCCTCTTTTCTATTCAAAAACATGGGGGGGGCAAATGCTTGCTCCCAAACTCTACCTATGGATTCTGCCGGCAATCACGCTTTCAATTTATCTTTTAAACATGCTGATTTCAAGATTTTTACTCTTTAAAAACGAATTTTTAAGCAGGGCACTTTTTATCACAAGCGCGGTTATTTCAACAGCCGCATTATTGGACACTTCAAAAATAATATTTCTTTTAACATGAGTTTATTCGCTTCTTTTTTACTTGCTACTTTTCTTTCGCTGATATTTGTGCCGACTGCCATAATCCTGGCCAAAAAATTCGGCCTTGTCGATGACCCGAAAAAGCGCAAGCATCCCGCAGTTATTCACACAAAATCGATTCCCCGTGCCGGAGGCTTACCGATATTTTTGGCATTTTTGACAGCTGCAGTTTTTGCAGTGCCACTTTCTCCGAAGCTAATAGGTATATTTTTGGGTGGAGCCGTTCTGGTTCTAGTCGGCCTTATTGACGACAAATACGATTTGCCCGCAACTTGGAAATTTATAGCCCAGATAATTGCTGCTCTAATTGCTATATCCTCAGGTGTGGGAATTGCATTTATTACAAACCCTTTTAACCTGATTGGGGGGTTGGGAGTGTTATCAACCGAGGTAATAAGGCTGGATTCGGTAAGAATTGCTTTTAATTTTTTTGGAAACCATTCAATTCTCATTTGGGCGGATTTATTTGCGCTTTTCTGGATCGTCTGGGTTGTAAATATGATCAATTTTTCGGCCGGTGTCGACGGCCAAATGCCGGGGATTGCACTCGTCACATTTCTGGTGATTTTTATTGCCAGCCTGCGCTTTTTTTATGATGACCCCAACCAGCAATTATCGGCTGCAATCTCCTTAATCGCAGCCGGCGTGACTTTGGGGTTCCTGTTCTACAATTTCAATCCTGCCAAAATTTTCCCCGGAGATTCCGCCTCTTATTTTTTGGGCTTTTTAATCGCCACCCTTGCCATAATCTCCGGAGCAAAGGTAGGTACAGCAATACTCGTAACCGCAGTCCCTTTGGTTGACGGGGTTTTTACGGTAACCAGAAGACTCGTTTCCAAAAAATCTCCCTTCAAGGGCGATAAGCTACATCTTCACCACAGGCTTCTGGAGATTGGTTTATCCCAAAGACAGGTAGCCTTGTTTTATTGGCTTTTGTGTGCTATTTTGGGTGCTGTCGCGTTAAGTTTAGATTCACAGGGCAAGCTTTTTGCGGGCCTTTTGATTGCAGTTATTCTGATAGGAGGACTGACTTGGCTCAATATGACTTTACCGCAAAAGGACCAAAAGTAATTTGGCTCCCTTTTTGGCTGTTTGTTTCCGCAAGACCACGGCAATGGCTTAAAAATCTGGCCCTTTTTGGTCCGCTGATATTCGAGGGGGCTTTTTTCGATCCGGAAAAACTTTACTTGATAATTCTCGGATTTATTATTTTTTCTGTGGTGACTTCGGCAATTTATATCATAAACGATGTTATTGATATCGAAAAAGATAAGTCCCATCCATACAAAAAGAGAAGGGCTATCGCCGCAGGCAAGATCCACCCCTTTTTAGCGCTTTTTGCCTCGATAATCTTTTTGGCGATTGGTCTTTTCATCGCCAGTTCCGTTTCGACCTTTTTCGGGATAGCGGCGGCTGTCTATGCGCTTCTTCAGATCGTCTACTCACTGTTTTTAAGATCAATTATTCTCTTGGATGTAATGGCAATAGCCGGCGGGTTTTTGCTTAGGATTTATGCAGGCGCCGTTTTAATTAACGCCCACGTCACGGTTTGGTTTATTTTAACCGTTGTTTCTCTGGCTTTATTTTTGGCAATCGGTAAACGCCGCTCCGAAAGGACTCTGCTTTTAGCCCATAGGGGGAAAGGCTTGTTAACAAGAAAAATCCTCGCCCATTACCCAGACACCCTTCTGGATTCTTTAACTGTCATGTTTGCTACCGCAACCTGGCTTTCCTACACAATGTTCACCTTCCTTCAGCCTCCGCCGGTTGGCCCGCAGGTTTTGGTAATTTTTGGTGATTTTCTGCCAAGAACTCTTTTGGCCTCAAAGTGGCTGATGCTGACTGTGCCTTTTGTAATCTACGGCGTTATGAGATATTTATTTGTAATTTACGAAAAAAAGGAAGGCGAATCACCGGAAAGGGTATTATTATCCGATACGCCACTTCTTACTTCGGTTGTTAGCTGGGGTGTTTTAGTCTTCCTGATTATTTACGCCGGAGAAATTTTGCCGGACCGATTCACTCACCTTCTGCGGTAGTCTTCCGATCCTCGATCGGAAGTTGCAATATTTCTCTACGAAAACTAAGCTTAAGTAGATGCCTGATATTGCGCTCCTCGGACTAATAATTCCATTTTTAACCATCTACATTATCCTCTTGGCCGGTATAAAACTTTTTAAAATCGAACCAATAACACAAGCCAAATTGCTAATATTTGTTATTGCCTATGTCCTTTTTGGTTTATTCGTCGGACAAGCAGTTACCCTGGTTATCCTCCCTACACAATTACTAGAAAATTCTCCCAGGTTGCTTATCGTGACTCTAAATGAAATTATCTCCATATTGGTTACACTAGCAGTTGGTTATATCCTTATAGCTTATTACCTGAAACTTTCCGGGAAACAAGTTTGGCAGTTACTAATCTTTCTAGAAGTGGTCAGTTTTATACTAGTATATTTGGCTTTTTCTTTACCCCATCTACTGACATAATCTTTATTCGGGGCTGATTCTAAATTCAACCGTTTAGCTTACGCGCTCTGAAAAGAAGATTTTGGAGTAAATTCAATCTTGCCAGGCTTAATGTCACCAAACTGTTTTTTGGCATCCAAGATTTCCAAACCTAATACGCTTCCATCTTTTGTAACATCGACCAATATCTCTTCTGTCACCTTTTTGGTGTGGTCGTATTTTCCGCTTCTAAACCGAATATACATCGCATCAACTTGGGAATCGTAGCTAATTTTCATCTTCCTCCAAATAATAGGCAGTTATAACTGTAACTTGTGATTTCTCTCCGACTGTCACTACTTCCAAGATTTTACTACCAAACCTCTTTTGCAGCAACATGCGGTTTCTAAAACTTTTGACTTTTCTTGTCGGTTTCTCAACTACGCTGGCTACGTGACTCTTTTGAATTTTGCGCTCTTTGATCTGTTTTTTTGCATGATCGGAAAATTCTATGTTCACTTAATTCATTACGATTGTAAATTCAACTGTTTGGCTTTCTGTCTCCGATCCCGTATCGGAAAAGAGACTGATTGGGACAGACGCGGCGGGTGGGATTGAGATTTTCGTCAGTTGATTATCCAAATCCTCTCCGAAAAATGCTTGGGTTTGGCCGGAAACTTCGTTGAGGCTGTAAGTTTGAACCGTATCTCTCGGGTTATTAACGATCAAAACGCCCAGATATGCCTGTGACAGACCTTGCTTGGTAAAAGAAATCGAATACGCATTCTCTCTTTGGGTCAAGTTCAGATTAGGAAATTTCTCGATTTGCGAAACGACTAAAAACCGAGATTCACTCTTTACGCCTGCTACTTTTGCCATGTTTCTGACAATCAAAAGAGGGCCGACTATAAGTGCTGTTAAAAGTAAAACTGCGCAAAAATTCAAAAATATGAAACCCCAAAATCTTACATTCATATCTTTCCCTTTGAAATCTCGATTTCTTTCTCTAAATCCAAAGCAAAAATCCACGAAAGGTTAGCAACCACTAAAAAAGCTGCAATGGTGATCTGAGGATAAGTAATCTTGGCTACAGAAGAAAGTGTTAAAAAACCAAAGGTCAGCCACAGAAATATTAACCAAATTGCTGCCTGATGGTATAGATGGTAGCTTGATTGAACTAATCTTTCCAGATTTAAGGCTATTAGCCTTGCGTGCAACTTTGGGTGAATGTGGCTTTCATGCAAGAAATGGGCCTTTAAAATCACGATGATTGCGCCTGCCGTAACTGCCGCAAACATTGCCAAATTCGAATAATTCTCGGCCGTGATATAACCTTGCAGTGTTGCGAAACGAAACGAGGGTAGAAGACCAAAAATGCTGCGGTATTCAAGCGTGAATGGTAAATTAAAAAATACAACTGTCGCAAAAAGCCCAATGCCTTTTACTAATATCAGCAAAACAGCAGGCACAATCGCCTCGTCAATTAGTTTAATCAGTGACTTTGAAATCATAATTTAAGTTTATCAGATCATCGGAGAATCAGAGCAGTTTTTTGGCGTACTGAGTAGAGATCCAGCCGATTTTGCCGTCAAATTTAATTGAATACCAGCCTTGTACTTCTTGGAGAAATTCTGCCTGCTTGCCGGTTTCGATCGTGCCGATTTCCAACGACTCCAAGGAAGGTTCTCTACGTACTCTGACAAACCCCAGAGGCGTTCTTAGTATTTCTACGCTTTTGGCTTGCGGTTGGCTATCAGGAGCCGTATTTTGTCCTTTGGCAAATTCTGAAGCCAAAGTGACGTTGGCAGTAAGCTGATATTTATTCGAACTTTTGATTGTAAATTCTCTTTGTATATAACCTGTCTTATCAAGTGAGACTTGGTGGTCGCCCTCTTTAACATCATTAACCACCAAAGGTGTTTCACCAACAATCCTTCCGTCAATTGTTACTTGCGCCTTGTCGGGATATGAAGAAATAAAAACACCTTTCCCTTGCTTATTTAGGGAGAGTGTTTCCCCTGCCTGCCCTAAGAAATTTGCCGAAAGTTCGCGGTTGACGGCTGTAAGTACGCCCGGCGTTAGGACGATCTTTTCTGTATAGCTTGCCTCGGAAACGCTAATTTTTAGCGTATATTCCTTGGCATCGAGCTGATCGGTAAAAAACGGGGTTTTACCTATATGCTTGCCGTCAAGAAAAACCGATGCCTCGGGAGTTGCCGTAACCTGCAGTGCCGCCGGCTTAGTTGTGCCGATCACAGTACAGCTGGAGAGGAACAAAATAAAAAATAAAAAATAAAAAATAAAAAATATTTTTTTAGATTTTGTCGTTAGCTTGCCCCGTATAGAAGCTTTGCTCCTTATGCGGGGTCGTTCGACGTTTGACGTAAAAACGGGCATTGAACTTAAGTTACCACTTAACTTGACAAAACCGCAAGCAATTTCACCCGACGACACTCTTTACTATCGGTCCTTAGCGGACTTGACAAAGGACTATAGTTCTGATATACTTCCACCTTAATAAATTCCTCACTATGGGCTAACGCCCAATCCCCAAAAAGGATTATTGCGCTAAACTGCGCTTTTTTTGTGGGGAGTTTAAATACATGAAACAAATTAAAGTCAGACTGTCCAAAGCGCTAAGACTAAAGGCTGTTAAAAAGCCGGTCCGAAAAGCACTTAAAATGACAATAAGGTACGGTCTTAAGCTAAAAAGAAAAGGCGTAAGAAAGCTCTTTATACAAGCTGTTGCCCTTATAAAATCACAGCTTGCGATAAGGCCAAGAATAAGACTGATTCTCAGAGCAATCCCGGCTCTTGCCGTTGCTTTCATCCTTGCAAACCAGGCTGTAGCATACCTTGAACCCAAGAAGGCCGAGATCAAAATCAACGGACAGAATATTTTGGTGGCCGACAAAACCGATGAGTCTGCAAAAGACGCAGTTGAAGTCAGCTTTACCGTAGCCTCAAGACGTTCACCGTTTGATTTTAAATACCCTGTTGACGGTCACTTAACCCAAGGCTACCGCGCATATCATCCTGCATTCGACATAGCCACGGCTTACGGAACTCCGATCAAGCCGCTTGGCACAGGCAAAGTTGAATTTGCAGGAAGCGTTCCAGATGGTAAAGGCAATATCGTTATTGTCGACCATGGAGATAACCTTAAGTCCCTTTATGCCCATATGGGTAATATAAATGTCGCAGTCGGGAACGAGGTTAACCCCGAAATGACGCTCGGTACAGTCGGAATGACCGGACACACAACCGGCCCCCACGTTCACTTGGAAATTTACGACAAAGGTGTTGCCGTTAACCCCGGCAGTATTTTGCCTGAGACTAATTAAGCTGAGATTGCCCGAATTTCTGAGATTTCTTTAACTTCATCGTCCTCTTCTCCCGGACCCTCTATTTTCTGTGTAAGCTCTTCTATTAATACTTTGAATTGGATCGGGTTGCCAATATGCTCAATTACAATCTCTCTCTGGTCGTAACCTGCTGTAATTATTACCAAATGTCCGGTATTTAATAAGTATCTTTGCAGTACTGATTGCTCTACAGTGACGTGCATAATTGCCATCAGTGGAGCGGACACAATCTTTCTTGAGAAAATACCCCTTATAATCAAAAAACGCCGGCTGGTTAACGCATAAGTATAAGATTGTCTCATGCGTAAAAGCCGACTTAACTTTGGAATACCTACAAGTAAAAAAGCGAGAGGTAAAAGTGCGAAAAAGTTTAACCAGAAGTATCTGGAACCAATCGAAGTCACCAGTATTAAATCTTCTTTGCTTCCAAGTAATTTAGATAATCTTTTTCTTTGACGTTTAGTAGGCGGTTTATGAGAAGTCATCTACTCTAAGTTTATCACTCTGGCAAAATCTGTTACGAGAAGTGCCATGTTTTTGTTAAGATTGGAAAAGACATGGATGAATCACTGACCTCTAGAATCTTTACTAAATTAGGAGTTGCAATTTTGGCAGTTGCCCTTTTGGATCTTGCTTTTGTCAATTGGGTTATTATCAAAAACCAGAAAACGCAAAAAAGCACGACTCAAGCAATATCTGCCGAGAAAACAGTCGAAGTTCCAGGTTTAAGTCAAAATTCCTCTCCAAGTCCTACGCCTTTGCCGCAAGCACAACTAAAAGAAGTTGGGGCTTCGGAGACAAAACCCGTAATTGAGAAAGAAACGCAAACCATTGTCCAAACTGCCCAAAAGGAAATATTTATTCCAATGGGCTCCGGCTCTACCACAAGCAGCACTTTCACAGACGTTGCAGGAACAGACGTAACCGTCGACACTGCCAAATATTCGCAGATTGATTCTGTGGTTTTTGAAGCCTCGATTTGGGTTGTTGGAGGTAACGGACGGGCCTGGGCTCAAATAACTAATGTGAACGAGAAAAATCCTTTAATTGAAAGCCAGATTTCCGGAATCAGCGGAACAGGCGAAGTAAAGGCCTCCGGCAAAATCCCATTTCCTTCAGACCGATATAACCAATTTTGCAGCACATGTCGATAATGCACGTTTAAAAATTACATTGAAATAATTTAGTCTATACTGGTAGTTCATAGTTTATAGAGGTAGTTTAAAATGCTATGATCTAACAAACTATGATCTCAGAACTTCAATAATCATGATGCACAAAAAATTAAAGCAGGAACTTTTAAAACAAATGGTTACCCTTTCAACTGCCGGCTTCGGCTTGGTCGCAGCTCTGGCTTGGAATGAGGCAATTCAGGCTTTTGTTAAAGAGTACATCGACCAATATATTTCCGTGGGATCCGGTATTGTCTCACGATTTATCTACGCAATCATAGTCACGGCTTTTGCCGTCTTTGTCACTTATCAGCTGACAAAATTAACAGAGAAAAACGGCAAAGAGGATTAAAAATTAGGATACGGCGGCAATCGTGGACGATTTCCGTTTACACTGAGTTTACGAAGTGAACCGCTGATTGGGTTGAAATTATATCTTATCCTAAATTAGTTTTTCGGCAAACACAACAATTCCTTGCAGCAACTTCTTGATTTTTGATATTTCTAACAAATTCCTACCCGTTTAAGCCTTTAAAAAAATCAACTCTAGTATTTTACGTGGGTAATTTCTGCAACTTTAGCTCATTTCAGGATAGAAGAATAGCAGTCATTTTTATTATATACAACTTTCTCGCACAGACTTACGTCTTTTCTTACGCGGGCGACACCCCAAAAACAGGTACTCCGTTTAAAATCTGAAGATATCTTTGTGCAAATAGTCTCATCTTGTTTCGCTTTTGCTACATCAGAATAACAACGTTCTTTATCCACGGTGTAATCCTTGTAGATAACATCAGCCTTTTCACACAATCCTATATCTTGATTGGCTGCTGCAACAGCGTAATAGCACTCAATTCTTTCACTTATAAATTCAACTTTTTCGCAAATATTGAAATTACGATTTACCACTGCTACATCTTTATAACATCTATCCTTATCACGCTTGTTACTAGGATCAGTTATATTTTTGCATTTAGTCAAATCATATGAAGATGAAGCTTGCTGACTAGGTTGAAACCGATATTAATAGCTTAAAAATCCCCCAATAACTACCAAGACAACAAAAACAGCAGCTAACACTAACATTAGAGAAAATCCTTTTTCTCTCACACTTTCAGTTTACCAATTACTTAAGAAAAATCCGAATGCTTATTTCCTTTGTTTAGTTTGATGTAGTTTTTTGAGGCTAAAAATTTGTATTTATCTTGATTTTAGTTCGATCTCTCTTCCTTTTTCATCGATGCAAACCTTAAAATGGTCAAAGAAGCCTTGACGTCCTAAAACTCCGGCAATTTTCCCATCTACTAAATTCCCATCTATAAATCCGCATCTTGTTTTTACTTCTTCCCCTCCAATGTTTATGTAGATGTTATCAAAATAATAGACCTTTGCGCCTCCACCGATA
>Ga0075635_129_pt1 | contig 9171 bp, 9 predicted proteins | sample RifGroA1_FD_68387 | JGI IMG/M metagenome (GOLD analysis project Ga0075635, IMG submission 68387) | Microgenomates (Curtissbacteria) bacterium GW2011_GWA1_41_11
TATGCCGAAAAAGAACGCCGCTTCCACACCTTAGATCAACTAATCAATCACAAAGGCTCACTAAGAACCGCCGTCCACTAAAATCAATTTGAAATTTTCAATTTTAAATTTAAAATTTGGATTATCTCCACGTACTCAGCCACATATAACGATCTATTGACGCAGGTTTTATCGGCCAACCTGATGAAATAGGGTAAAAGTAGAAAAATACGGCGATAAAAATCAAAAGAATAGCAAGCGAAACGTATTTAAATTTAGTTTTGTAAATAGCGGCTAAACTTACCCCCAAAGAAATTGCCAAAAATGGCAGTGATGGCAAATAATGATAAAGAAACATCAGGCGCGGCGAAAAAATCCAGGGAACCCAAAAAACAAAATAACCTAAAAGAATTAAAGCGTATTCTTTCCTTTTTTCTTCCAAAAACTTTCCCAAAACGAAAGATACGGCAATTATTCCCGCCCAAAAAATTAAGGGATTACCAAGAGCATATATGTATCCGGCTTTCTCTCCATTTTGCTCGTAAGAAAAATAGACTCCTCTTGCATCTAAAATCCACGGACACCAGGTCTTTTCGGCCTTTGTGCCATGGGGAACACAAAATAATGCCGTCGTACCGTATGTATGCTCAAGATCATGTCTGTTTTGATACCACCAAATCTGCCTGTGAAGTTCTATAAAGTCAGAAAAATTATAGCCAAGCAAAAAATATTGACTATAAGAAGCCAGATACATTAGGGGGGGAACAACCAAGAGAATTATCAATTTTGGATTTATTATTCGCTTTCTTAAATCATTGATTAGAAGAAAACCAAAAACTGTAGCAATCGCGTAAATCCCCGGCCATTTTGTGGCCAGGGCAAATCCGAGAAAAATGGAGGTCAGAAATAAATTTTTAAAACTTTTTTTGCGCATATACAAAACTGCAAAAATAAAGGCACAAAGCATGAAAAATACCAGAAAAACATCATTCATAGTGATTCTTGCCATCACAAAATTAAGATTCTCAAAAGCGATAACAGTAGCACTGAAGACTGCAACAATTGGCCCGAAAAGAAGATAAGAAAGAAAAAATGTCAGAGGTATAATAGTGGTTCCAAACAGCACACTTGGCAAACGCCAACCCAGTGGTACATCACCAAACACCTTAATAGATCCAGCCTGTATCAACTTAGCAAACGGCGGATGTAACCAATCGTAAGCTGTGCCTTCTTTAGGAGCAGGTGAAAAGGGATTATACGCTTCCCGGTTATTATCTGCGTATGCTTTTGCACTCACGGCGTGATAAACTTCGTCAAAGTAGTAGCGGGGAGGATCAGTTACTCTAAATAGTCTTAAAAAAAGAGAAAAGACTGTGATCAGAGTTATAAAAATTAAGACCTTTTTTGACATGACTTTCTCAAATATATAATGAATACGGGAAACTCTTCAATTATGAGGTTTTTTCATCTTAAGCTTAACATTTTTTTAATTTTATCCTTTTTGATCTTTGGTTTTCTTTTTTGGCACTTCGCAAAAGAAATGTTAATAGTGGAAAAAGATGGCCTTTACGTGGGACAGGTCAATCTCTATGGAGATTTAGTTTTGCACCTTTCATTTATAAACAAATTTTTAGAAAGCGGCAAAATCCTGCCGGATAGCCCAATCTTTGCACAATCTAAGATCAACTATCCAATCTTTGCCGATTTCACAACTGCTCAAATAGCCAAACTAACAAGTGTAGATTTCGCTCTGTTTATAACAACTTTTTTAACCGGCCTCTTAGTTATTTATGTCGCAAGAATATTTATTCTAAATTTCATTAAAAGTGAAAAAGTAGTCTTTTTAACTTTGCTTATATTTTTTCTCAATGGCGGATTTGGCTTCATTTATTTTTTCCAGGATTATGCCAATTCCCAAAAATCGATAACTGATTTTTTATTTTCAATGCCCAACGAGTATACAGATATAAAAGAAAAAGGATATTGGTGGATAAACAGTTTCCTTGCGTATTTTTTACCTCAAAGGGGTTTTCTATTTGCCTTTCCGATAACTTTAACAATTCTTGCTCTTCTCTACACTGGATTTAAAAAAAATAAAAGCTATCTTATTATAATTGCCGGCTTATTATCTGGTGTTCTACCGCTCGTCCATGTGCACAGTTTATTCTTAATCTTTCTTGTTTCTCTTATGTATTTCCCACTAAGCGTCTTGTTTTCTAAAGAGCCCGAGCGGAAAAATATAATCATATCTTGGGCAATCTTTGCTGCACTTACAGCACTTCTGTCAATACCCATTATAAAAACTATCTCTCAAGACACAAATCCACTGCACTTTATTCGTCTTGATCCGGGGTGGACAAGTAAAGAAAATATCATCTTATTTTGGGGGAAAAACTTAGGGATCTTTGCACCAATTTTAACAGTGGCGCTTGTCTGGGTTTACAAAAATAACAAAAAATTATTCAGCTTATATTTACCGTTTGCAGCTATATTTATTATTTCAAACATTTTTGTTTTTCAGCCATGGGAATTTGATAACAGCAAACTTTTAATTTACTGGTACTTCGCATCAAGCATTATAGTTGCCTATTTCATGTATGAATTTTTCTTTTCCGAAGGTTTGGTACACAAAACATTAGGTGTCGTACTCATATTTTTTATGGTTTTTGCATCCTTCTTGGATATTTTTCGCACATTCACTCCGGTTACGAGTTATCAAATTTTTTCAAAGGAAGACATTGCCATTGCCAATTCTGTAAAATTTCTAACGAACAAAAATGGAACTTTTGTAACCGCACCCATTCAGAATCACCCTATTCCGGCGCTTTCCGGCAGATCCACCCTTGTAGGTTATCATGGCTGGCTTTGGACTCATGGAATCGATTACACAAATAGAGCCCAAGACGTAAAAAAGATTTATGCTGGTGAAAATTTTGAAAATTTAATTTCCAAATATCGCATAAGTTACGTAACTGTTGGCCCCCACGAAACTAACGATTTTACTATCAATCAAAAGAACCTTGCAAATTATCCAAGAATAATTCTTTCACAAAACTGGTCTCTTTATGATGTTAGTAATATATGGGCCAACGGCAACGGGCAAAACTGATTTGGCTATAAAATTAGCCAAAAAATACAATGGCGAAATCATTTCTGTCGATTCACGCCAAGTTTACAAAAAACTTGATATTGGTAGTGGTAAAGTAAGCTTTTCCTCCTCCGTCGAAAAATACAAAAGATACTGGATTGTCGATGGAGTCAAAATTCATGGATTCGATTTAGTAGATCCAGGCAAAAGATTTTCAGCAGCCGATTTTGTAAAATTCGCCAAAACTACAATGATACAAATCATTGAAGTAAAAAAACTACCAATCATTGTTGGCGGGACCGGCTTTTACATCAAGGCGTTAATCGAAGGGATCAACACTCTCGGAATACCTGCAAATCTTAACCTTCGGAAAAAATTGGAGAAATTATCCACCGCTAGTCTCTATCAAAAACTCGCAAAAGTTGATCCTACTCGAGCTAAATCTATGAACCAATCGGACAAAAATAATCCGCGGCGCCTCATCCGCGCAATTGAAATAGCTCAGTATCAAAAAGGCAAAGCGTCAAATGTTAGATCTGACTTGAATACTACATACAAAATACCAGATACAAAATATCTACTCCTCGGTCTAACTGCACCCAACGACTATCTTTACAAAAGATCCGATCAATGGCTTGGGAAAAGACTTAAAAAAGGTCTGATAGAAGAAGTTCAAAACTTAGTAAAACAAGGCGTAAGTTACAAGTGGCTTGATAATCTTGGTCTTGAGTACCGATGGATTAGTCGATACTTACTTAGTCAAGTTACCAAAGAAGAAGCCCTCACTTGTCTTAAAGGAGATATCCATGACTTCATCAGGCGTCAAAAAACTTGGTTTAATCAATTTAAAAAAAACAAGATCGAAATTTTTGATATAAGCCTTGCAAATTGGCAAGTCAAGTTAGAAAAAAAGGTAGACTCTTGGTATACTTCAAATTATGACAGACGCTAAAGCTCCAATTAAGATTGAAATTTCGTACAAGACAGTTATTTTTACAGTCCTTCTTCTGATTGGCATATGGTTTCTCATTCAAATTAGGGAAATCATCATAGTTGTTTTTCTTGCCCTTCTGCTTCTTTCTGCCCTTTTAAAACCGGTAGAGTTGCTTACTGCCAAGAAAGTACCCAGATTAATCTCGGTTCTTTTAGTCTATATTTTCGTAATTGGCCTTATCTTTTTAGCCGTCAGTATTATAGTGCCGCCATTAATTTCTCAATCTTCAGATCTTTTTTCCAAACTTCCTCAGATTTCCTCGATCATTAACGAATTTCTGATATTTCACGATATTCCTGTTGAAAATATTTCAGAAGTTATCGCAAGACAAATCCAAAGTATAGCCGGCGATATTATCAGACTCTCAACGAGGATATTTTCAAGTATCTTTCTAACCTTGACAATTTTAGTAATGACTTTTTATCTTCTTTTGGATTGGAAAAAATTCCTAAAATTTATCTCCTCACCGTTTTCTCCAAAACAGGAAAACAGGATCATAAATTTTGTAGAAAACCTGCAAGGTGGACTTGGTAAATGGGTGAGAGGACAAGTTGCGCTCTCACTGATAGTTGGCACATTAACCTACATTGGGTTAAGAATCTTAGGGATTCCATATGCGCTGCCTCTTGCGTTAATTGCCGGAATTTTAGAAATCGTACCAATAATTGGACCTATCATTTCGGCGATTCCGGCTATTTTAGTTGGTCTGACTGTTACACCGGCCATGGCTTTGGCAGTAGCAGCGCTTTTTCTAATTGTTCAGCAGCTCGAAAACAATTTGATAGTACCAATGGTTATGTCAAAAGTCATTGGTCTTCAGCCACCAATTATCATGATAGCGCTTTTAATTGGAGCCAAAATTGCCGGTGTCGGGGGAGCCTTTCTAGCTATTCCTTCCGTTATTGTCATAAAAATTGTGCTTCGTGAAATTTTAGTTGAGGATCAGGATTTGGGAAGAAGAACGACCGCCCAACCCTTTGAAAAAAGAGCTGGGAGGAAAGTCCAGACAGCAGGAAGCAGGGGACGGAGTGCAAGCTCCGACACGAAAGTGCTAGTGTCCTAAGTATTGAAAGAGAATAGGAACGGATTCTGAATTGACAGGATTCGAGAGTCACAGAGACGAGCTTCGACATAAGTCCTTTGGATATGGCCGGAGAGTGAAACGGGACAATCCTACCCGCTGCAACCCAGAGTAGAGTCGTTTTAACTATGCTTCCGGGAGACTCTAAGTAGGGGCATCCGCCAAATAGGCGAACCAAGTGACAAAACGTCATTTGGAGATAGATGGTCGTCAAAACAGAATCTGGCTTACTCTCTTCCCAAAAGCTCTACAGTACTCAACTTCTTTTAATTATTGACTAGTTGTATCGTCTGGAGTTAGGTCATTTAGTGTATCAGAAACTTCCTTGCAGCCTACACCTCCAAGTAAACCGGGGTCATCTGAACAGCGAAATATTGGTTTTGTAGAATCGATGGGTTCTTCTAACTGTGCAGCTACCCAGTAGTAATTACATTCTGTGGCTGCACCACAGAAATCTTGAGTACTGTTTCTTCTAGGTTCGTAAACGTAATAGTAAATTGAGTTATTAATTGGATCTGTCGGTAGCTTCTTTAAAAACCCCTGTTCTGTAACTAGTTTAAGATAAATTCCACCCCCCGTAAGCCAGTCTGTCGTTTGCGAACCAGGAGGGCAAGCAGCTGCAAAATCTCTGCCGATACTTGAATCACAAACCGTTTCAAGTGGATAATTTCCAACTATTGTATAGTAACCAATTAGGGCATTGGCGATAGCATTTATGTCCTGTTTTCTTTGGGCATCACGTGCTTGAGCAAGTCTTTTCCCGGGGTTTATAGCAACTAAAACTGCTGCAGCAAGTATTCCTAAAATCGCGATAACTACTAAAAGTTCAATCAACGTGAAGGCAGATTTCATTACAGCTAAGATTGCACGCCAAACATTTGCCCGTCTTGCAGTTAGGGCTTTCTCCCTTAATTATTGACGTCCCCCCCCCATTGTCTAGTCTTAAGTTGAAGAATGTTTCTTAAAATAAAGACTAAAGTTATTGCTTTAATTGGACTTTTGGCTTCTGCGGTCTCAGTCGCTGTTAATCCGGGGAAAAGAATCGCCTTGGCAAATGATGCTGTTCGAAAACAAAATTTTGGGGGTCTTACCAATACCCTTTTAGTCTATTATGTTGAAAAAGGATCCTACCCATATGTCGGCGATGATTTAATGGCTGACTCCACGGAAGGAGACAACTGGATACCTAGTCTAAGACCTGATTATCTTAAAACCTTACCCAAAGACCCAAAGCAAGCGGGTATTATCACGACTCTCGCCCAACTTACTAGAACTTTAATCAAAAACCAACTTCAAAAACCAACTTTCATCCCCCAGCCTCAAGTTGCTGCAGCGACTTCAACCCTGTCCCACGGAATCTCTTTAAGTCCTGGTGCACTTGGTTACGAGGCAAACATTGGTTCGAGTAAATGGAACCTGCCTTACATTGCTGGTGTCTCGCTTGCTCAACAATGGGTTAAATTAGAACCACAAGATGATGTCTTTGATTTTACCTACTTTGACCAAAAGCTGGCACAATTTAAGGCTGCTGGCAAAAAAGCGAATTTACGGGTTCATGTGGGACCCAGTTCCCCAGATTGGCTAAGAACCCAGAAAGGGATAAAAACAGTCTGTTGGAATCAATCAGGTTCTGATCTCAACCAGCCCTTCAATTGTTTCCCCTGGATGACAGATCCAGTTTACAGGGCAGAGAGAAAAGAAATGTTTCAGGCCATTTATAACCATTACAAAGGGTCGGCACTTGAATCAACAATTAGCTATGTTTATATCACCCTGCCAACACATTCGAAGACCGAAGAGGCTGTAATAGTTCAATTCCCAAGCAATGATATATATCTGGACCCTAACGATGCTTCTGGTGTGCCCATTGGAGTTTACTGTGTAAGTACTTTTTGGTATTCGGCAAGATGTTTGACTGCAGCTGAGCTTTTAGCCATGACACTTTCAAAATTCAATCTTCAAGGTTATTCAGAAGCTGCCTTATTTCAAATGTTTACAAATTCAATAGTTGATGCAGCAAGTGTTATGCCGACTTGGAATTTGTTGATTACTCATGGTTCCTCCAAACCCAGCCCGCTTCGCCTCTACCAGAATGATTACAGAGCCGTTTTAAACAACAATTTAATTAGTAGGGTCATGATAGGATTAACTTGGCTAGGGCATAGTGACCCTGATGGTACTAACCAAGTAATTTGGGATGATGTCAATAATAACTTTTTTAAATCGCCTCAAGGAGAGGGGATCAAGGTCGCTCTCCGTTGGTTCGGATAAGGTTCCAAGTTCAGAACTTGATCAAATTTTTCAGGATCCTGATTGTGGGTTGGTTTCTCCATCGCCATCACCAACGCCTACTCCAACGCCCACGCCCACGCCAACGCCCACGCCCACGCCAACGCCCACGCCTTCGCCAACGGGCTTACCGGAACCCTCTTCATTTAAATATCTTTACACAGTTACGGCTGATCTGCAGTCGTTTACTTTATGGGCGAGCTTAGAGAATCTGGATGATTCGGAAATTTACAATAAACCGGGTGCTAAATGCCCAAGAGTCCCACCAACGCCCGAATATAATTACTGCATCGGATTTTAGAACAAGTTATAAAACAGCGATAGAACTATTGACTATACATTTCTTGAAAAATGTGGCTTAAAATGTGATGCTTAAGTTATGAAATATAAGTTAAAAGCAGGCACACTATTCTTACCACTTCTCATGTTTCTTTCTCTTTCCGGTTTATTTCTGGTTTTCTCTCTTTCTAAACGCCAAGAGGGAGTTATTGTCTCAATAGATAAAAGCTCTGCGGATTCACTCTCTCTCTCCAAACATATGGGTGATCCTCAATCTTGGACTACATATACCGACACTACATACAACTATCAAATAAAATACCCTCCGGTATGGAAGGAAGATGGTTCTGACAAGAACAAGAAAGATGCCTTGACCAGGCTTAAGGCCTCACTTTCCTCAAAAGTTCAGTTAACTGTTCTAGTTCGAAAAGCTGGAAATATTCCCCAGTCTGCGAAAACCATCAAATTAGGTGATAAAAATTATTTCCTAATTGAAGATAGGGATGACGTAATATCAGCAATTACCCGACAAAATGACCTTTATTACCAAATTGGGCTTTCCCAAAGAAACTATTTTGAAAATCCCTTGGAGTTTAAGGTGACCTTCTTTAGAATCCTAAAAAGTTTCAGTCCGGTAAGTAAAAACAACATAAATGAAATGGAGAAATAATTTTAATCTTTTGGCTTTTTGCCTCCATAGAGCCAAAGTTATATTTACTCCTAGTTTTACCCTTATTGAACTGATAATTGTAATTGGAATAGTTGGACTTTTAGCTTCTGTGGTTTCAGTCGCTGTTAATCCAGGCAAAAGAATCGCCTTGGCAAATGATGCTGTTCGAAAACAAAATTTTGGGGGTGGGCGAGCCTAGAGATTCTGGATGATTCGGAAATTTACAATAAGCCCAGTGCCAAGTGCAAAAAGGTATCACCTAGCAACACACTATATAATTATTGTGTAAGCAATAAAGGCCTTGTAGGTTCTTAGAACAAGTTATAAAACAGCGATAGAACTATTGACTAAGTTGCCACGAAGGTGCAATTATAATATTGTATGGCAAAAAAAACTGCCCTGAAAGCGTCGAAAGGCAACCCACTTTCTCAGCTTTTAATTGTTGCAACAGTCTTAATTGTTATAATTGCTGCATATCAAGCCGCAACGCAAAATGACATTACTTCCCTTGCACCAACGCAGTTATTTTTGGTTGCCGGGGTATTGGGAATTCTTGGCCTCTACCTCAAAGACGAAAAGTAACACAACTCCTTAACCTTGCTTCGCAAGCTTCCTGTTGATATATTGTTGGCAACATTCCCTTGGATAAGCTGTCCCATTTCAAATGATAAGAACAGCAGTACTTATTTCGGATAAAGGAACAGGTACCAATCTTCAAGCTATTATCGATGCGATCAAATCAGGTAAAATTGACGGTAAAATAGCAGTTGTAGTTAGCGATACCCTAAAAG
>Ga0075635_133_pt1 | contig 7860 bp, 9 predicted proteins | sample RifGroA1_FD_68387 | JGI IMG/M metagenome (GOLD analysis project Ga0075635, IMG submission 68387) | Microgenomates (Curtissbacteria) bacterium GW2011_GWA1_41_11
AAGATTGGCATGGCGGATGGCGCGTCTGATTAGCCGCCTTAAAACATAGCCCCGCTCGACATTTGATGGTGTAACCCCGTCCGAAATCAAAAAAACAGCTGCGCGCATGTGGTCGGCGACAATGCGTGCTGATTTTTGGGAAAAAGCCCCGGATATATCCTCAATCAGCTTCATAACGGGCAAGAATACATCCGTTTCGTAAATTGAGGCTGCGTTTTGCAAAACCGCCAAAATTCGTTCAAGCCCCATCCCAGTGTCGACGTTTTTTTGTTTCAGGGGCACAAACTCAAAATCTTCACCAGCCAACTCCTCCAAATTTTTTATTTTTGATCTTTTATCTTTAATTTTCCTATCGTATTCCATGAACACATCGTTCCAGATCTCCACAAAACGGTTATTATTTTTTGCAGGATCGGCTTTACCTTTTTTAGGATCCAAATCGTAAAACATTTCGGTATCCGGACCGCAGGGACCGGTTTCGCCGATTGGTCCCCACCAATTATCTTTTTTGCCGTATTTAAAAATATGGTCTTTTTCGACCCCAAGTTTTAGCCAAATGTTGTAAGACTCCTCATCAAACGGCGCATCGGAATCACCCTTAAAAACCGAAACATAAATTCTTTTTGCATCAAGCTTCAGGTGATTTATTAAAAAATCGTAAGACCAAGAAATCGCCTCTTCTTTCCAATAGTTGCCTAAAGACCAATTGCCGAGCATTTCAAAAAACGTGTTGTGGACATTATCGCCAACATCATCGATATCATCGGTTCTAAGACATCTTTGGATATTTACAAGACGCTGGCCTTCGGGATGAGACGTACCTAAAAGATAAGGAACCAGAGGATGCATGCCGGCTGTGGTAAACATCACCCTTTGAGTCCCTGCCAGCTCGACAATATCTTGCGGAACCAAAGATGCAGAAGGAATAATTTTATGGCCCTTGTCCTCAAAAAACTTTAGATATTTTTGCCTAAGCTCTGCTGATTTCATTCTGAATAATTATATATCAGGAATTGTGTGAAGACTAACTCGTACTTTTCTTCCCCTCCACCACTAATACAGAAAGGCTAGTCATTATCACAAGTTTAATTTAATTCACTCTTTACATTAAAATGGAATTAAGTGGTCACTTTAATTAAGGAGCTTTTACTAATTGGCCTATTAATATTTAGTGTTTTTTGGGTAATTGTAGCTTTTTCAATGTTTAACCCTTGCCAATTCGGTTCATCAGACTGTCCACTTAAACTGACTCAAGATTTCAGGGAGATTGCTATTACTTTTATCATCACAGTTCCAGCATTCTTATACATGGGTTTCTTGATAAGTAAAGTAATTCCTATGAATAAATTTTTTGTCTCTATTCTTTCTGCAACCATTCTTTACTTCATCTTTGCCTCTTACTTCTTATTCAGAAATCCGTCACCATCTTTTTAGAACTGATTTTTAGCTCGAACTTTCTCTTCTTACTTGCTACACTTAAGTTGTGGCCGAAGAATTAATAAATTACATAAAGGAGAATTTGGCAAAAGGAGTGCCAGAAGACCAAATCCGCCAATCGCTTTTGGCAAACGGCTGGCAACAGGCAGATATAGATGCAGCATTTTTACAGCTGGAAGCTCCCCCGAGTTCATTACCACCATTTCCCATCAAACCTCCATCAGCTCAATCACCCTCATTAAGCCTCAAAAAGCACAAACCTTTTTTAAATTTAAAGGTTTTAATTGCGTCAGTTGCCATTACCTTCTTATTGATCGCTGGAGGAAGCTCCTACTTTTTCTTCTTTAAGGAAAAACCGACCGTTGAGGAAAGTAAACAAACAACAACATCCAACTCCCAAAAACAAACCGACTCGAGTCAAAATCAGCTATCGAATCCTCAAACCCAACAGACACAACTACAAGGTGGAAACAAAGATTACACTGCTTGCTTTAGCAAATATGATGAAAAATTTATGCCAGAAAATATTGGATATTACAAAAGATATATTGAATGGGGTAAATCTCCAGTACCTGATGATAATTTTTCGATAATTGGCTCTTTCCGCGTACCTGTAAATTGGGGTTTAACTGGACTTTATTCTCGTTCACAACAGGAGCTTTTGAGTTTTGCAGTTGCCGACGTTGTTGACGTGAATGATTACCACTTTCAAAATTTACAACGAGGTTATACCAATGAAGTTATTAATGGCATGCCAGTCGCAATTGAAATAATTGAAGATTCGCCTGAAAATCAAGGTGTCTTAATTGCTAATACGTCAATACAAGCCTTAATTCCTGGTACTAAGGTATTTATTATTTTCGGGTTTAAACCCCAGGAAAGAGGCGCTAAAGAAATTTTTGCAACTTGGCTAAATTCGGTTTGTGGATAATACCCCCAGATGGCTGAAGGTTTAAGACCGGCTGGACGAAAGAGCAAATTGATGATGCATTTGAAAGAATTGAGTTTTCTCAAAAAGAGTTTATTGAAAAGCACAGAAGAAGAATTCTGCCTTCGAAAAAAGTCTTTACAATCTTTTTTCTTATCATTATTTTTTTTAGTTTAATATATAAATCTTTCTTTTATGTCGATATAAAAAATGACTGCTTTGTTAAAATTTTACCCTCTCTTGCAATGGAATTATCCAACTTCAACATAAAAAGATCGATAAAAATTTTGAAATATGGTTCACCTTCCGATTACCAAGATTTTTGCAGGCTTGTTGACACGATTGACGCCAATGTCGACTGCGGCGGGTGGGAAGGCGGCTGCTATCGTGGTGGCAAAACAATCGCCGTGAGCACTGCCCAAGGAACAGTTTCCTGGACTGTAGCGATTATTGTGCATGAGACCTGCCATGCAAAGGGATTTGGTGAAACAGAGTGCTATGCAGCCGGAGATAGGATTCTTGGAACAATAGTTGAGATATGAAGTTTGATATTTTACAGAAATTAAAGGAAATATTGACAAAGATTAAGTCAAAACTCAGATCCTATTTTGTTTCTTTTGCTGCCATAGTTATCTTTTTTGCTATTTTCTCTTTTGGCGTGAACTTCTTTTCATATTTTGACCCTTTAACTTTTTGTTACATCGGAATTGAAAATGATTTTTTAGGTGGCAATCAAAAAACAGTCAAGAAAGCAATTGTACAATTAAAAAGAGCAGATATTCAAAGTTATAAAACTCTTTGCACGTACGTTGATACTATTGTTGAAGAACACTGTCGCGCTTCAGACCCGCGTGTCAGTGGTAAAGAAATCGGCACATATGAACCCGGTTGTTACATTCGCGGATCCAAAATTATAAATCTGATTCCAACTAAAGAAGATGATCAATTTGTTATCAATCAAAGATCGATAACTATCAGAAAATATGCCAACTTTAGCAAAAACTTTTGGGAGAATCGGCAAGACCACACCCCGGGAATTAACTTAAGATTCTGAGTTTGAGCCGCGCCTGAAGGAAAAGCGGCGGGATTTTTTACTCGGCCTTCTTGTAGAAAATATCCAGAAACTGTTTGGTACTAACTATCTTGATTTTTCCGAAATTTTTTAGAGAGAGCAGGTGTTTGACATCACCGGACACAATAAAGTCGGTCTTCGCTTCTTTTGCACATTCCAAGATTTTGTTGTCGGTAGGATCCGTTTTAATTACTGAAAGTTTTTCTTGAGGCGTTACCTTCTTGATAAATTTTGAGAGACCTTCAATGACCTCGAACACTTCTTCGTCTTTCCATTTAAATTTATTTTTCAGCTTTTTGGAAATTTCAAGAATGATGGCGCTGGAAGTAAAAAGTTCTACCTCGCCCTTCCTTGCAAGTTCTAAGCAACTTCTCGGGTTGCCACCGAAAATAACTGCAGAAATGTAGATGTTAGTGTCAAAAACTACCTTAGACTTCATGGAGGATTTTATCTATATCCTCCTCGGAGGTAATTTCAAAAGCGACTGCGGTTTGGGTACCTTTTTTGTAGATCCTCTGCCACCGTTCTTCTTCCGCAATTTGGCCAATGAGTGAAGCTATAAACGCGCTACGGGATTGACCACGAATGCTTCTTTCTTTTTCGAGCTTCTTTACTATTGGTATTGGCAAAGAAACAGAAATCACCTCTGTTGTGCCACGTTGGATATTTGTCATACACTGTAATAATATATCAAAAGGCTTCTGTTGTCAACAAGACGTGAGTCTACGATTCTGCACCGTGGCGTTTGGAAAAGAAAAAACGGCGGCCCTTTTTTTGGATTTTTTCAACTTGTTCGGGGACTTCTCTAATAACCGTCTCTACCTTTTCTTTTGCTTCTTCAAGATCATGGCTTATTTCTTGAGATAATTCCTCTTTCTTCTGCTCTGTAACCTGCCCTATCTCTTCTTTGACATTTTGAGAAACTTCCCCCAAAGAGCCCAAAATTTTTGCTCCTTCCGCAATCAGCTTTTCTTTAAATTTTTGCCCTTCTTTGGCGGCAAAAAGATAGGTTATGGCAGCACCTATGATGACACCGGCAATAAACGGGGCAAGGTTATTTCCCTTCTCGTTTTCCATCTTTATCCCCTTTCTTGTCGCCTCTATTGAGAAGATGGGCAATCGTTGCGCCTGTAGTCAGTCCGCTGATTATAGTGCCTGCCTTTTCAATCGGTTTTTTGACTTCGGAAACTAAACTGTCCGCATCATCAAAAAGGCGGTTTAGGCGCCTCAGTGTCTTTCTAAAATCTCGAAGGACGTAAAAGACTTGGAAGCCTAAAACCACCAAAAAAATAGTCAGGACAATAACAACTGCAAGAAGTACGCTTTGAGTAAGTTCCATGGCAAGTCAAACTTGCCTATCGAGTCTGACTCGATGGGCAGATCCTTTTTTGTTTCTAAAGTCTATACATTTGTTAAAAAGATTACAAGTACTTTAGCGAATCAGCCTTACAACTTTTACGGTTCTGGATTTCGGGGATAGTTTTTTGGAGGCGACAATTTCGATCTCGTTTCTTCCCTCTGCAAGTACCAATTGGTGAGAAAATTCACCGCCTTGATTAACTGCTATAAATTCTCCGTTTACGGCAACAGTTGCGCCGCTTTCAGTTCTGCCCGATATTGCAACCACAGGAATTGAAGTTGTTAAATCATCTGCCGGTGAAACAACCTCCAACTTTGGTGCCGAAAGCACCGAAAGGTATTGCAAAACCAAGTAACCAATAAAAATTAAGATTACAACTATTGTCAAAAATGATGCAAACCTTGCAGGTGTCAAATAGAACCTCTTTTTTGCAGAGAATGCAGTATTTTTACCTTGATATTTTAACTCGTCGTATTCTCTTCTGAAAAGCGCCAGCGTGTGCTCAACGTCCAAGCTCAAATATTCTGCATAACTTCTGACAAAACCCTGGGCAAAAGGCGGTTCCGGAAGGCTTTGCCAATCTGATGCTTCTATTGCCTCCAGATTTTCTCGGTTAATTAAAAGATCTTCGGATGCTTTTTTTACGGAAATTCTCTTGCTCTTTCTTGCCGAAGAGAAAATCCCTCCAACTTGGTTCATGGATTTTGCAGAGGCTCTTCTTCCTGGGCCGCAAGATAATCTTCAGCGTTTTTAATCAGAACATCCCTCGGCTTTGACCGGTCTCCCGGTCCGACTACGCCGACCATTTCCAGTTCGTCTATAAGGCGTGCTGCCCTTGCGTATCCAACTCTTAACTTTCTCTGCAAAAGTGAGGTCTATAAGGCGTGCTGCCCTTGCGTATCCAACTCTTAACTTTCTCTGCAAAAGTGAGGCTGAAGCCCTGTCATACTGGCAGACAATTCTTAGCGCTTCTTCAAACAGCTCATCCTGCGCGCCGGCCTTTCCAAACGCAGCTCTGCCCACCGGAATCTGGGTCACTTCCTCCGTATAATGAGGTTCGAATCCTGATGTCTTCATAAACTCGATTAAATTTCTTACTTCAGTATCGGAAACATAAACTCCTTGGATTCTTTGGGGTTTTGAAGCATCCGGCGGCACATAAAGCATGTCCCCGCGTCCCAAAAGTTTCTCCGCACCCGGCTGATCAAGAATTACCCGCGAGTCAATCATTGAAGAAACATTAAAGGCAATTCTGCAAGGGATGTTTGCCTTAATTAAGCCTGTTATTACATCCACCGAAGGTCTTTGAGTTGCCAAAACAAGATGGATTCCGGTTGCCCTGGCCATAGCCGCCAGTCTGTTTATTGAATTTTCCACTTCAACCGGTGCAAATTCCATTATTTCATACAGTTCATCTATGATGATGACGATATATGGAAGTACCTGTATCCCGGAAAATTCATTATAGCCGGTAATGTTTTTTACTTGTGCATTATGGAAAAGCTTGAAGCGACTTTCCATTTCCGAAATAGCCCATTTTAGTGAAGATAGAATCTTATCCGGCTCAATTATGACAGGTGTTAAAAGATGAGGGATCCCATTGTATTCGGAAAGCTCAACGCGCTTTGGGTCTGCCAAAATAAGCTTGACTTCATCGGGACTTGCCCGAAAGAGGATTGTTGCAATCAATGAATTCAAAAGAACCGATTTTCCGGAACCGGTTGTTCCGGCAATTAAAACGTGGGGCATTTTTGAAATATCGGCAACAATTATGTCGCCCGCAACATCAAGACCTAAACCGACTGCAATTTTTTGTTTATTTGAACGCAAAACTTCACTTGAAAGTGTACTTTTTAAGGTAACCATTTCCGAAGAAATATTGGGGATTTCAATTCCGACCAAGGATTTTCCCGGGATCGGCGCTTCAATTCGCACATTACCGGTTGTTGTAGCCAAAGCCAAAGCAAGATCATTTTGTAGCGTTAAAATCTTTGAAAGCCTGATTCCTCTGGGTATCTCCAGTGCGTATTGGGTAACCGTCGGACCGGGGTTATATTCGACGACTTTGGCAGTAATTCCGAAACTTTCAAGAAGCTCTTCAATAGTATGGGCATTCTGCTTGATATTGCCGCGGTTGGCCGCCATCCCTTTACTATCCGAAAGCAATGATAATGGCGGGTACTGCCAAATTTTACCCGCAGAAGGCGTACTTAAGACCAGATTCGATGAAAGCTCACCTGCCCCATCTTCCCCCTGCAGAATTTTCTGCGCTCTGGCATTGATTGGTTGCGGATGTTCAATAATTTTTGGACGGCGGGCGGGTTTTAACTTTGCTTTTATATTTTTTAAAAAAGCTCCAGCTGATTTGAAAATTTTTACTATAGATACCAACGCCTGGTCTAAACCTGTATTGGCAGCAATAATTGCAGAAACCAGAAATAGACAAAACAAAACGAAAAAGGCTCCAGGAGCAGTCACGGTCGATTTGGCAAAAACCCAAAGTGCTTCTCCAAAAATTCCAGCATAATTTGAAGAAAATGGGGCAGTAAGTCCTAAAACCGTAAAAATGGCCGCAATGCTGCCAAATACTACATTAATTTTTGCAAATTTAAACCTAACCGAGAAAAACATGAGGCCTACGACAACGATATACATCGGTACAAATGCAACTCCTAATCCGAACAAGTAATAAAAATATTCTCGAAGAGAAAGGAGGGCACCGGCTGAAGTAAAAAATGAAATTGCCAAAAGAGCCGCGAATGCCAAACAGAAAATGCCAATGATACTGGTAATCGTCTTCTTTTCCAGATGAATCGGTGGAGTTCGAGAACGTTTTTTGTATCTTCTCATCTTTATACAATTTTACATTAAGTGAAGTGTAAATGCTATAGGTCTAACACGGATTGTCCGCTACCAATTGGGTAAATATTCCTTAACGTTGTCTTTCATAAGAACAACTTTCGGGTTTGTTCCTTGGACTTTTAGCTTCGCTACCTTGCGGCAAATTCCGTTTATAGTCCTATCCAGAGTTCTTGTGCCCGCATCAAACCCCAAAGGGCGCAC
>Ga0075635_126_pt1 | contig 6921 bp, 6 predicted proteins | sample RifGroA1_FD_68387 | JGI IMG/M metagenome (GOLD analysis project Ga0075635, IMG submission 68387) | Microgenomates (Curtissbacteria) bacterium GW2011_GWA1_41_11
GTTGAAAGTGCCGCGCAGTTTGTTGACAACCAGTGTTGCCAGACCTTCGCCTTCGACTTCATCGGCAATAATGACCAAATTTTTCGAAACCTTAACGAAATTTTCCAGAAACGCGAGAAGATCGTTTAGCGATGCTATCTTCTGATCGGTGATTAAGATATGAGCATCTTCAATAACTGCTTCCATTTTATCCGGATCGGTTACAAAATAAGGTGAAACAAAACCGCGATCAAATTCCATGCCCTCTTTGAATTCAACTGCCAGCTCTAAACCTTTACCCTCTTCTACAGTAACGACACCGTCCGGGCCAACTTTTTGAAGAGCGCTAGTTATTAATTTGCCGATTTCCGAGTCAGCAGCAGAAATCGTGGCGATTTTTTCAATTTCATCGTCACCGGCTACTTTTTTAGCGTTTTTTTTGAGTTCTTCAATAACCGCATTGGTGGCTTTTTCAACACCCTTTTTAAGAATCATGGGGTTTGCACCAGCGGTAATGTTTTTAAGACCTGCGTTCACGATTGCTTGGGCTAAAATTGTTGCTGTAGTGGTTCCGTCTCCGGCAACATCGTTGGTTTTACTGGCTGCTTCCTGAACAAGTTGAGCACCCATATTTTCGAACGGGTCTTCAAGTTCAATTTCTTTGGCAACAGTTACGCCGTCGTGGACAACATTGGGAGCACCCCATTTTTTGTCCAAAGCGACGTTTCTGCCTTTAGGACCAAGAGTACACTACTCAGCTCTCGTCACTTCGTGACTATTGCCATCAAATCTTCGAATTTGGTTAAAAGTAATTCTTTGCCGTCAACTTTGATTTCGTTGCCACCCCATTTTTTGTAAACAACTTTGTCGCCGACTTTAACCGGACACTTGATTGTTTTGCCTTCTTCAACTAAATCATCACCGCAGGCAAGGACTTTGCCCTCCTGAGGTTTTTCGTCGGCAGATTCCGGCAATAAAATTCCAGAGGCAGTTTTGGTTTCTTTTGGAGCGGGTTCGATTAAAACGTATCCAGCTAAAGGTTTCAGCATGTCAATTGTTAATAGTTAATGGTTAATCGATTTGGACAGCAAATATAGCAGTTTTGTGCAAAAAGCGCAAGCAGTTAATGCTCGCGACTGCTAAGATTATAGCAAGGAATTTTTGTTTGTCAAGAGGGCGTATATAAGCTATAAGTTCTCTATAGATATCTTTTAGAAGAAAGCCTTGCGCTAAATTCTTTCCCCAGACCACGAGCCCAACCACCATACATTGACTCGTTTCTAGATTCAGGTTTTGAATTTAGCACTGTCTCGTCTAAGGCTTCTCCGACAGCAGATAATGCTATGCCATCCTCAAGAGCCCGACATGCCATCGCAAATATAATAGTAATGGATATTGGCGATCCAACATAATAAGTTTCTCCTACACTTGTAATCACTCTCAAATTCCCATCAATCGGTTTATGGGCTACATTGAAAGATTGACTACCATCTTCGGTTATAAATTTCAAATGAGCAATATCTATTAAGTCACTTTCGTCAATGCGGCCAGGTTGGCTTTCGATAGAAGCTTCTATTTCTCGTCCAAATCTATCTTGAAAAGAGAATTTGAACAGAGCAATTTCTTTATGCATAAGAGCTCTTGCTGGGTTCTCTAAAGCCGAATGAAACTTGAATCTGTCAGCATTGGGGGCTAAAGAATATGCTGTTTCTGGGATTCCCGTATGTATAGCTTGCTCTGTCATAACGTGCGAATGTTAAATCATCTCTATATAATTTGTCAAGCTATGGGTTATGTCTGTTGCTACTTTGCCTTTTTCTTTTTAGTCTTAGCTTTCACTATAGCCTGCATGAAGGCGAAACTATCTCAACAAATCTGTCTCTTTCTCGGTTAATTTCGCCTGACTGATTATCTTCTTTAAAGTCCCAATTGGAATTGGTCCTGGGTGCACTGCTACCTGAGTCCAGCGACCATCAGGGTGAGTTAATCTGATGTGACTGCCACGAGAACCAGTTTGTTCGAATCCTAATTTTTTTAAAAATTTGATTAGTCTTTGGGGTTTAACATTACGCGCCAATTTGCTCATGCAACGGACAGCTTGGCACCGGCAGGTGCTTTAACATGTGCAGTGGTAACGAATTTTTTCCCAGTACTTTCAACTGGAATAGTTTTGCCCTGTTTTGCTAAAGATTCGAGAGCAAGCTCAATCCCAGCTTTTATACTTTCTAAGACTTCATCTATAGAGTTTCCATAATCGGCCACTTTTAAAGTTGGGCAATATGCATTGTAGACAGTTTTTGCGCCTTGCTTTTCAGGTTCAATAATTATGCGGTAATTTAAGGCTTTAGTTTGCATAGTAGGCGTATTCTAACATAATCTCTACTTTTTCTTTTTCCCTTTACTTTTGGCTTTGGCGATAGCCTGCATGAAGGCCATATATAAAGGATGCGGATTGAGAGGGCGGGATTTGAGTTCAGGATGAAATTGGACGCCCAAGAAAAACGGGTGTTGGGGAATTTCCAGAGATTCAACTAGCTTGCCGTCTTTGGTCGTGGCTGCAATTATCATTCCCTCTTTTTCAAACTTATCGCGATAAGCATTATTAAATTCATAGCGGTGCCGGTGCCGCTCGCTGCCGTGAGTGGACCTGTAAGCCTTTTCGATAATCGTGCCCTTTTTAGCTTTAAAATCCCAAGAGCCTAAGCGCATAGTACCTCCCAGATTTTTGCCTTCAATTTTGTCTTTTTGGTCAGCCATGACATCTATTATAGGATGACGAGTTTTAGGATTGATTTCTGTCGTATTTGCATCTTCTAAATCCAAAATGTTCCTGGCAAACTCAACGGCTGCCAGCTGCATTCCGTAACAAAGCCCGAAGTATGGTAAATTTGATTCGCGAGCGAACTTAATGGCCGTAATTATGCCTTCGACGGCGCGGGAGCCAAAACCACCGGGAACTATAATACCGTCAAAGCCGGCAAGAACTTTGACACCTTCGATTTCAATTTGTGTTGAATCTATCCAAGCAATCCTTGGCTTGAAGCCGTTTGTTGCTGCCGCATGTTTAATCGACTCGATAACCGAAAGGTAGGCATCGGAGAGCATAAAGTCGCCGGTTGTAAAATATTTTCCGATCATGGCAATTCGCACTGTTTTTTTGGCGGTTAAGGCAGTGTTGACCATGACTTTCCAGCGCGCCAAATCGGATGATTTAGGCTTGAGATTCAATTCTTCGAGTATTTTGCCGGAAAGATTTTGATTTTCGAAGTTAAGAGGGACCTGATAAACATTTTCGACATCAGGTGCCGACATAATGTCATCGGGCTGCAAACCAACCGCAATAGCTATTTTTTCTTTTCGTTTTAAATCAACTGATACTGTTGAGCGAGCGAGTACAAAGTCCGGATGAATTCCGCTTGAAGCTAGCTGCTGAATAGACATTTGGGCGGGTTTGCTTTTCATCTCCCCTATTGATGACGGGATAGGCAGGTAAGTTAAGTGCACATGAACAACATCTGTGGGATGTTGGAGTTTGAGAAGGCGGTTAGCCTCAAGAAATAGTAAATTCTGATATTCCCCTACTGTTCCACCTATTTCAAAAACGATAATGTCTGCCTTATTTTTTTTAGCACAAATGTTGATTCTGTCAATAATTTCGCGGGGAGGATCCTGGAAAAATTCAACAGTTTTGCCTTCAAATTCCAGCGCTCTTTCCTTTTCTATAATGGTTTTGAAGACCTGGCCGGTTGTCATGTAGTTTGAAGAATTGAGATTTTGGTTTAGGAATCTCTCATAATTGCCAAGATCCTGATCGCATTCCATGCCGTCATCGAGCACAAACACTTCACCGTGCTCAATTGGATTTAGAGTTCCAGCATCAATGTTCAAGTATGGATCTGCCTTCATAGTAGTAACATTGAAGCCACGCGATTTGAGAAGAAGGGCGATTGAAGAGGTGGCAATGCCTTTACCGATTCCGGATATGACTCCCCCAGACACAAAAACTACTTTGGTATTCGCCATCAAAAAACCCTCCTTACTGATTTTAGCAGGAGGGGCTTTGCCATGTCGTGTACCAGACGGTACTGGATATGACCTGCTACATTCATTTGAGTTGAACGTAGCCCGACAGAATTTTCGCAAAAAATAAGGCTAATGTCAATAACTAGAGGCTTATCCTAGAGAGAACCAACATTGCGGAATATCTCTGCGACCTTCTGGGCAACAATCTCCAGTGCCTTATTGGAAGAAGTTCTTTTAAATGCCTCGTCGACTGCTTCTTTATATACCGCAATTATCTGGTCATTAAGGCCATTGTCGAAAGTGTTGGAGGCCATCGGGAAAGAGTGCATGAATGGAGCAAAAGTAACATAGGCACCGGAAATCGGGTCTGATGCTAATTTTTTAGCAAGCTCCTTTTTAGGATAGGGCATGCCGATTAGCCTGCCTGGAGTTTTTGCCGATTCACTATAGAGTTTAATTAAGGTTTCGTCTTTTTGAAGATATTTTAGAAATTCAAAGGCTTCTTTTTGCTTATCCTTGTCTTTGATTTTGCTGGATACCCCAACCGCCCAGTAACTTGCCCAGGCAACACTGCCATCCGTGAGTTGAGGAACAGGAGCAACTTTAAATTTGAGCTGGGGATTTTCTCTTTTTATTTCGGCTGCCCTCCAACTTGGCCCGAGGTACATTGCCAAACTGCCGCTATAGAAGGCAATAGTTGAAGGCGGCATGGCTTCATCCCAAATTCTGTCTTCACCCTTGGCAAAGTGGACATAATAGTCAAGAGCGTCGGCACTCTGTTGATCGGTTGGGCGCCTTAAATCACCTCCGTTTTGCAAAACCATCAGACCCAATATATCTGAAAAATGATCGACGTTAGATGACGTGCCCAGTGCTATGCCGGCTGTTCGAATATTGCCGGCCCTGTCTTTAACAGTTAACCTTGCCGCAGTCTGGGCAAGTTCCTGCCAGGTTGCCGGCGGTGTCAAAACTCCGGCTGCCTGGAATAGATCTTCGTTCCAGTAAAGACCAAGCCCGTCGACACCCATCGGAGCGCCAACAAATTCTTTTTGGGAGTTTCTAAGATCAGTAAAAACCGTAGTAAAGTAATTTTCTTGAAACTCTGATTGAGAAATTACACCTTCGGGAATCGGAGCCAACTCCCGAACCAGCATCGGTGTCCAAGTATTGTGAAACTGAAACACATCCGGGCCGTCACCTGTTTGGCTTCTTGCTTTGATAGTCTCGCGGTACTGCTGTTGCGGTTGTTTTTGATATTCAATGTCTACATAAGGCTTGATCAGTTTATAGTCCTGCCGGATCTGATTCATAACAGTGGCGCTGTCCCAGGTGCCCCAGTATTTTAAGGTTATGTTTTCCGGCTGGCCCCCTGTAAAATACGAGCATCCGGAAAGAATTATTGAGAGAGTGAAAACTGTGAGCAGTTTGGCAGGTGACATTTGTAAAAGGTGCGGAATTTTTGTATTCCTGCTAATTATTAATATAATATCATAAGGCTAGCTTTAACTAGCTGTTTTTATGAAAAGAAAAAAGAGTGAGCTCAATAAAGCGCTCGGGATATTTACTATTACCTTCTTTTCCCTGTCAATGATTTTTTTAGTTTACGCGGTTTTATTTGCTAGTAAAGCTTTGCCAAATACTTATTTTACAAATTTTAACGTTGCCGGCAGGAACATTGAGCAGATTTCCAAAGTCGTAGACAACCGCATAGAAAGTTTCGAAACTGAAAAGATCACTATCTTGGCAGGTAACGCCAAAATTGAACTTTTGCCGCACGAGTTGGGTATTGATTTTGACAATGAAATTTCAAAACAAAATATTTTTGACCTCTTTATTGCCGATAACCCGCTTGAGGATTATGGAAACCGAATGACTGCATTGTTTTTCAAGAAAAAAATTAAACCGAGCTATAAAGTTGACTATTCGAAATTATCCAACTTGCTTGATGAAAAGTTTGCCGACATTGAAAAAAAAGCAAGCGATGCGACTATTTCATTTGGTACGGGTGAAGTTGAAATTTTAAAAGAGAAAAACGGCGTCGTCGTTGACAGGACAAAACTGGTGAGCGATCTAGTTAGCAGGCTCGACAATTTTTCAAATGCGCCGATTATTGCCACATATATTGAGGACAAGCCCAAAATAAAAAATGAAAATGCTAAGGCGGCTTTTGAAAAAGTAAAAACTTTGAATAACCAAAATATAATTCTTTCCTATGGATTTGACACTTGGACAATAACCGGGGAAACGCTCGCCGATTTGTTAAAATTTTACGCCCGAGGGCAGATAGACAACAACCTAGTATCTGTACATTTAAGTTCAACACCGCTAATTATTAATGATGTAAATTTTAAGGGTAAAGAACAACCGGCTTTGGAAGTTCAGCTGGACAATGAAAAGCTGGCACTCTTTATAGAGGAAATTGCAATAGTCGTCGACAAGCCAACGGTTGACGCAACTCTTGAGTTAGACGGAGTAAAGGTTAGCAAGTTTACTCCGGCTCAGGACGGACAGGCACTCGACAAAACATTAACTAAAGATTTAATTTTGAATGTCGTTTCTGTCGACAATTTAGACTCTCGCGAAGAAGTAGCTATCAAGCTGCCGGTTAACGTAACTAAAGCGAGAATTGCCAATGAAGAAATCAATTCTCTGGGAATTCGTGAGCTAGTTGCCAGCGGCAATTCATATTTTGCGGGTTCAATTCCTAACCGAGTCTTTAATATTGGTCTTGGTGCTTCTCTAATTAATGGCACTTTAGTTCCTCCGGGAGAAGTTTTTTCTTTCAACAGCATAGTTGGGCCGGTTTCTGCCGAGCAGGGATTTAAGCAAGCATACGTTATTAATAAAGGCAGGACAGTTCTTGACGATGGCGGGGGAATTTGCCAAGTTTCCACAACAGTATTTCGCGCGGCTTTGAAT
>Ga0075635_132_pt1 | contig 5612 bp, 7 predicted proteins | sample RifGroA1_FD_68387 | JGI IMG/M metagenome (GOLD analysis project Ga0075635, IMG submission 68387) | Microgenomates (Curtissbacteria) bacterium GW2011_GWA1_41_11
TGCATATCTTGGTTCGGGATTTCCTTTGCGCTGTTCTAATGTGCAAGATTTCATAGTAATTGCAGAAGATTTGGATTTGCCGATTACCTCAAGTTCTTTAAGCGTAACGTCAGCCGGACCTGCAGTATTAAAAACGCACGTTTCGAGTTTTACACCGGCAATTTCTGTGGAGATATCGGCCATTTCACTCAAACCCCATTTTCTTAGCCCAGTTTTCTGGATCTATTGCCCAATCTAAAATTTTTTCTACTTGCTCTTTTTTAAGATAGCCATTTCTATTGGCAACATTTGCCGCTGTTTCAAGATTGCAAAGTGCCTGAAAGTTTATTTTATTTTTTTTGAAATTCTCTTTCGAATCGGCAAGGTCATAGGTAAAAATTGCCAGAAGGTGATTCGCTTTTACTCCCAATTTCCTTAGAACTTTTACTGCTGAAGTCGAAGATTGCCCTGTTGAAACCAAATCTTCGATAACTACTGCTGTTTGCCCACGCTTGATTTTTCCTTCAACTTGATTTTCCAGTCCATGACCTTTTTTGGATGTTCTAACGTAAACAAGGGGCAATTTGAGTTTTTGGGCAACAAATGCCGCGTGAGGAATTCCGGCTGTAGCAACCGCTGCTATAACATCGACTTTTTTAATTTTCCTGATTTTTTCGACAAAAAAATCTGCGATTTCTTCTCTTTTGGCAACATCTGAAATTAAAAGTCTGTTGTCCGAATAAACGGGACTTAAAATACCCGAAGTGAATTTAAACAGCCTGCTGGTCCGAAAAATTATGGCACCGGATTCAAAAAGCAATGTTGCAACTCTTTTGGCTGTCCTACCTATACTTGTTGATTTCATCTTTCAGTTTTTGAGCCGCAAGTTTCGAATCCTGAGCATAGATTATGCTTCGCGAAGCGCTAATAATCAAACCCCTGCCATCTTTTCTAAGCCCATTTTTTAGAGTATTTTGCAAATTCCCCCCCTGTGCTCCTATACCTGCAATTAAAAAAAGCATGTTTTTTGTCAATTTTCTTAAAACCCCAATTTCATCTGGCCAAGTTGCGCCGATCTCCAAGAATACATTTGGGTATTTTTCACTCCAAGATCTTATTTGTTTTGCTACCTTAACATACAAAGACTCATTCCCAATCATTAAATCCTGGAAATCACCTGCTGAAGAATTGGAAGTTCTGCAAATCACAAAGATTCCCCTGTCACTTCTTTTAAAAAACGGCTCTAGGGAATCAAGCCCGTAATAAGGATGAACCGTGGCAGCATCTGCGCTAAAAACATCGAATACTTCCTGAGCATACATTTCGCTAGTGTGGCCGACATCCGCTCTCTTTGCATCAAGTAGCACGGGAATCTGTGAATTATGTTTATGAATATAATCGATAGTCTTTATTAAATCCCCAAGACCTTTCAAGCCTGCAGCAGCATAGAATGCTACCTGGGGTTTGAAGGCACAGACCAAATCTGCTGTTTGGTCAATGATGTTTTTGTTGAATTCGAATTGACTTTGGCCTTTTTTTAATTTTGAAGGATCGGGATCAAGACCGACACAGAGCAAACTGCTATTTTTGGAAACTGCTTTATCTAATTTGTCCTGGAAATTCACTAGAGCTCGCCAACTAGACTATCTGCAATAAGCTCCGATACCGAAACTATTTCTACCTTTTTGCTTTTTTTGGTGATGTTTATGCTATCTGTAATAAATACTTTGTCAATTTCGCTTCTTTCAATTTTTTCAAGCGCGTCTGAAGCAAAAACTCCATGAGTCGCACAAACAATTACTTTTTTGGCGCCTTTTTGCTTTAGCGCTTTGGCACTTTCTACAATTGTTCCGCCGGTTGAAATAATATCATCTATAATGACTGCACAATCACCGACTACTTCTCCCGTCATAGAAAGAACCTCGAGACTGTCCCGCAAGTGAGTGTGTCTGTGCTTTTCTATAACGGCAAGGGGTGCATTCAAAAGCGAGGCAAAATTTCTGGCGCGTCTGACACCGCCTACATCCGGAGCCACAACAATCGGGCTTTTGAATTTTTCTTTCATCAACCTACCGGCCAAAACTTCAAGCGCCGAAAGATAAATGACCGGCACATCAAAAAACCCCACAATTGCATCCGCATGCAAATCAAGAGCAACTACTTTGTTAACCCCGCTTCTTACTATTAAATCGGCAATAACTTTGGCAGAAATCGGTTCGCCTTTGCGGCTTTGTTTTTCTTTTCGGCTGTAGCCAAAATATGGAACAACTGCAGTAATTCTGTGTGCCCCGCTTCTTGTTAGGGCATCGGCAATTAGAGCAAGTTCAATAATGTGTCGGTTTACGGGAACAGCGTTGGACTGCAGAATAAAAACGTCGCAGTTGTTTACATCATCCTGAACCCAAACATCAACCTCTCCGTCTGAGAATACCCCCAAATCAATTTTCCCAATAGGTATTTTCGATTTATCAGAAATTTTTTGCGCGAGTGAAAGGTTCGAGGAACCTGCAAAAATTTTAGGTGAATTCACTTTGGTTAAAATTTAACCTTTATTTCTTCTTTTGCGGCCTCGTCGGCTTCAAAGAAGTCTTCTTTTTGGAAGTTAAAAAGTCTGGCAATTAATATGCTCGGGAAAACCTGAATTTTTGTATTGTATTCCATAACATTCGAATTATAAAACTGACGTGAGGCGGCGATTTTGGTTTCGGTATCGGAAAGTTCTTCCTGCAATTCTTTGAAATTATCAGAAGCCTTAAGATCCGGATAATCTTCGGCAACAGCAAATAACGTTTTCAGTGCACCGGTAAGCATATTTTCGGCAGCCGCCGCTTGCCTGGGGTTTTTGGCAGACAGCATCGCAGATCTTGCTTTGGTTACATTTTCAAATACCGATTTTTCATGCTTGGCGTAGCCTTTGACCGTTTCAATTAAATTTGGAATCAGTGAAGATCTGCGTTTAAGCTGGACCTCGATTCCGGACCAGGCTTCTTTTATCCGAACTCTTAATGTAACCAACCCGTTATAAAGCGCAAAGATATAAAGTAGGATTAATAAAAGCAATCCCCCGAAAACAATTGTCTGCATCATAGTTGTCTAATCATACATTAAACAATTTTCTGAATTCAACCCAAGGCATTGTATTCGCAATATCTTTCTTTTGCGCCCAGCCGCGTCTGGCAACGCTAACTCCAAATTTCATGTTATCCATATGCGTAATATCGTGCGAATCGGTATTGATTATAAACTTAACTCCATATTCAAGAGCCTGTCTGACTAACGTATCTGCAAGGTCCATTCTGTTTAGATGGGCATTGATTTCCAGCATAGTTTCTGTCTTTTTACATTCTGCAAAAATAAGCGGCCAATCGGCTTCGTAGGATTCGCGCGCGTTCAGAAGTCTCCCGGTCGGATGCGAGATTACCTGTACATAAGGTGAACGAATCGCTGTCAATAACCTTGCGGTTATCGCTTTTTTGTCCTGAGAATGGCCGGAATGTACGCCGGCAATTGCACCGTCGAGCAATTTCGAGTAAATTTAGTATTCCAATATTTTTGATTGAGGATTTTAATTGTTCTATTTTTTTCGTTCTTTTTTCTATAAGCTTAACAATTTTATTTTTAGTGTGACCTGAAACACCCGGCGAATGATCGGAAAGACCGACATATTCATAACCGAACGATTTCGCTTTGTTTATAATCTCTTCAAAAGAATCTTTGCCCGAATCATGGCTTGGCTCAATCGGATAATCAGAATGAAGGTGAATATCCCCTTTGATTTCGTTAAGCTCGATAACTTTAGGCAATTTATGCGCAAGCGCTGCTTCTATTTCTCCGGTATCTTCCCTTATTTCCGGAACTATCCAGTCCATTCCCAAAAATTTATAAAATTCTTCTTCTCCTTTAAACTCGTGCAGTTTTCCTTTGTACTTGATACCGTAGTCTGAAACCGACATTTTCTTTTTAATGGCAAAATCACGAAGCTTGATGTTGTGATTTTTTGAACCTGTAAAATGCTGCAATAAGGAACCAAATGATTCCGGAGGGTTTATCAAAAGATCAACCTGTATGCCGTTTTTGAGGATAATTGAACTTTTACGCTCTCCGGCTTCCAAAACCTTAGAAACCTCACCAAAGGCTGTAAAATGCTTAATCACCGCCCGCGGGCTTTTGGAAGCAACGGCAATATCAACATCACCAACCGTGGGGTTCATTCTGCGAAGCGATCCCAATGGTTCTGCGATTTCGACCTCTTTTAACGTTTTTAGGTAGTTAAGGACGCGCTGGGCAACCAGAAAGGCCTCAGGCAATAAATACCTTGTAGGCTCTTTGAACTTGTTTGCGCTTTCAAGAATTTCCTGCTCGCTTTTTCGCCCAAACCCGGGAATTTTTCTGATTTTTTTTAATTTGGCTTTTTGCACAAGATCTTTAAGGCTTTTTAATTTAAGGCTTGTCGCAAGCTTATAGGCTGTCTTAGGGCCCATCCCCCGTACCTTCAGGAGTTCAAAAACAACCTGCGGTATATCTTTGGTTACAGCCTCAAAATGTCTGACTTTGCCGGTTGTGAAAAGCTCATCCAAATGCTTCCTAATGTTTTCACCCAAACCCGGCAATGTATCAAGTTTACCCTCTTCCCAAAGGTCTTTTACCTCACTAGTTGCGTGCTCAATGCTTGAGGCAGCATTTTGATAGGCTATTATTCTAAAACGGTTTTCGTCAGTGATTATGTAGGCTGCTGCAACATCATTTAAAATTTTGGCGATTTTTTTGTTAGAAAAGTAGTAATTTTTCATTGCTTTTTTCCGTTTTTATGTTTGACAGGTTCAAAGTGCAGGTGTAGACTTCTTTTGCTGTATTTTAACAAATCGCAAGGTCGCGTAGTGTAGTTGGCCCAACACGTCACCCTGTCACGGTGAAGATCGCCGGTTCGAATCCGGTCTTTTGTTATGCCAAGAGGTCGTCCTAAAAAAAATTTTCTAAATTTTAAAGTTAACTGGCAGGATTCATACGGAACATTTGTTCTAATTGCCATCATAGTAATTGTTCTTGGTCTTCTGGTTGCCAATTTCTTTTCAAATAGAGGGGGAGACATCGACTCAGGTGAACAAATCGAGCAAACTACAGAAGAAGCAATGAAGCCTACAGCGGGCGCAGAATACACCATAAGAAAAAACGATTCACTTTCAAAGATTTCACAAGAGGTTTACGGTTCACAATATTATTGGCCTACAATTGCAAAAATTAATAAAATAGCAAACCCGAATAGAATTCTTGCAGACAGCAAGCTTCAACTTCCGCCAAAAGAGGAAATCGAACAAACAAAAACCGTAATGGGCGAGAAAACCTATAAAGTTTTAGAGGGTGATACTTTCTTTACGATCGCTCAGAAAGTCTACGGTGATGGATCTAAGTGGAAAATTCTGCATCAGGCAAACGGAAGCCGGTATTTGCCAAACGGGAATCCGTTAGTTTTTTCGGATAGCACGATTGCAGTCCCTCGATAGGTTTGCACAAAACTGCTAAACTGTTACCGCATGTTTCTTGCGGGATTAGTATAGTGGCAGTACGCAGCCTTCCCAAGGTTGAGGCGCCAGTTCGATTCTGGTATCCCGCTCATTTGAACAGTAAATTCCAAA
>Ga0075635_134_pt1 | contig 5494 bp, 5 predicted proteins | sample RifGroA1_FD_68387 | JGI IMG/M metagenome (GOLD analysis project Ga0075635, IMG submission 68387) | Microgenomates (Curtissbacteria) bacterium GW2011_GWA1_41_11
TAGATTTCATTTTAAATTTTAAATTGAAAATTATAAATTTAACCATATGTCGCCAAAATCACTCTCTAATTTTCTATTCAACGTATTACCATACTCAGCTGTCTTTTTATCATCACTTTTTCATCCTACCGACCCCGACCTTGGCTGGTATTTAAAGTACGGCGAGTATTTTTTTAAGAACCACGAAATCTTAAGAGAAAATACGTTTTCAAGCCAAATGGCGGATTTTAGATGGGTCAATCATTCCTGGGGAACCGATCTTATATCGTACTTGACTTTCGACAATTTTGGCTTTTTGGGTTTATCAATTTTGGCAGCAGCAGTTATAACCGCCACTTTTTACTTTTTTGCTAAAAGCGCCAGGTTGGATTTATTTGAAAAGGCACTTATTTTTCCTACATTAATCTATTTTCTGTCGCATCTTAACTCCGTTTCCTTCCGCGGCCAGCTTTTGAGCCTGATGCTTTTAGGCATCCTAACCTATATCCTGAGCAACTATCGTAACGTCATTCTGAGTGAAACGAAGAATCCTTCGCATACGCACCTCCTACCCATTCTTTTTGCTCTCTGGTCAAATCTTCACGGCCAGTTTATTCTGGGCCTTGCCATCTTTGCCATTTGGCTTGCATCAAGCACAGTCTCCGATTTGATATCAAACGGTCTTAATAACTTGTATCAGGCACTTAAAAGTGCCATCTTACCAGCATTTATCTTTATAGCATCGGCTCTATCAGCTCTTGTCAACCCTTTCGGCTTAGGAGTTTATCAAGAAGCCATCAAACACTTCGGCAATCCCCTGGAAGCCTACATTGCCGAATGGGTACCGTTTAAGATGCTTTCGATCCCGTGGTGGGGTCAGATTTTAGCCGGGCTTGGCATCTTCTTTGGCATTATCTTTCTTTTCTTCAGCGAAAAGATTAAAGATAAAATACCCGAAATTTCCACTGCCTCGATTCTTTACTTAATCTCTTTTTCCGTTCGCCGTTTCGTCTGGCCAATGTATTACTTTTCGATTCCGCTAATTGCGCCAGTTGCCGGCTTTTTCAAACCGGAAAGTAAAAAGTACGCCAACTTCGCTGCCGCGGCTATCATCATCGTCTATATGATTATGACTTTTTTAATCGACAATCCCATAAAAAGAATCCAGAACATGTCCTGGCAAAGCTATTGCACCAGCAACATTCACTGCTCAGACGGTGCTTTAAATTATCTTAAAAATTCACTAGACGCTAAATTACTAGACGCCCCGCCTGCCGGCGAGGCAGGTAACTCACTAACCTACTACGGCTGGGGCGGTTACATGATCGCCAATTATCCTGAAATTAAGCCTTCAGTTGATGGCCGAATGACCCTGTGGCGTGATGAAACAGGTTTCAGCGCTTTTGAAGAGTACTTTGCTTATGAGCAAAACCAGAATGATATAGATAAATCACCTTATGATGTAGTTTTAATGTACAAAGAAAAACCCCTTTACAAACATCTCGAAAAACTTGCGCGCAGTAATAAATGGCAAAAAGTCTATGAAGACCAGTTTGCAGGGATATTTGTCAGAAAATAGATTCCCACGGCATGAATGCCGGAGTTTTTTCGCTCAGAATAAATTGATTGACAAAATACTTAAGGCTATTTACACTTACAAGCATGCAACATTGGCTTTCAGTTCTTTCTGATTTATTCGTTGATTTATTCGTAAATCTTGCCGCTGGTTGGTTCGTAATTGTATTTATAGAACCGCAAGTTTCCGGTTTTACATCCCAATCGGTACCACCATTGATATTGAGATTAATTGCTGGTATATTATCTTTGGCTATTGCAAAGAGATTCCGCGAGGAGGCAAAAGCAACATGAACTTTACACAAATCGCCAACAATATAACTCTGCTTTATTTTTTAGCTCTTATCCTCGTGCTCTTAACCTTCATTGCCTACAAATTGTCCTCAAACAAAAAATCACGTTCTTCAAAAAACAATTAGCCGCTTTCAACAACTCAATTTGCAGTACACAAATCCTCTCGACATTTAAATTTCTTTAAAAACATTGCTACATTGCTAAATAGCTAAATTGCTATCAATTAACAATCGAACAATACAACAATTTAACAATTGGATTGAATTGGAGTTATTTCTTCTTCCTTACCTTTATCTCGTGGGCAACAGCGGCTTCTTGATTCGAAAGTCTCGCAAGCATCCGCGCCCGGAAGAGTCCGAAAGTAATAAGAGGTATAAGGGATGCAAGAAGTATCTTCCAGTTAAATGTTAGGGAAATTAAACCGCTTCCGCTGTCTGCAGAATCACCAAGAATCTGCGGCACTCCGCTTTCAATCGTCACTGCATTTTGGTTACCGCCGCTAGTACCGCCAAAGCCGCCGGGGCCTCCAAAGAAACCCAGGCCTGTTGGTTTTAATATGTGAGGGTAAGGATAACCGCCTATACTTGCGCCATCAAGAATCGCTCCACCAATTCCTGCTGACAAACCGCCTGAACCAGAAGAACCACTTGAGCCTGAACCGCCGCTTCCGCCCAACGGTGTAGAATTTTGACTATCTGCCTGCTGTTCTTGCCCCGGAGGCACCGCATCACCTGTCCAGCTTCCAAAGACATTAATTATGCCAAGCATCAGGGTTCTGCCAATCAAATTGGTGTTAACAAAGTTCATGATTGAAGCCGCCACATTAACATCTCCTGTTTCAATACTGCTGTCCCCGCCTGTGTTGTAACTTGCGCTATTACCTCCGGTATTGGCTTTAATGTTCACGTTATTTGTAACATTTGCAGTATTGTTGATAGTCAAATCGTTTGTATTATTTTGTGAAATGCCAATATCATTTGTTGAGCCTGCCCCGTTACCCTGATTCGCAGCAACAATTGCTCCGTCATCATCCACCAACAATTGCTCCGTCATCATCCACTGTAAACACAAAGCCGTCGGAACCCGAATAATTTGTGCCTGTTAGCGCCCCGATAATACTGCCTGTCCAGCTTCCCATATTGTTAACCAAAATCAGCCATAGGGGCTCATCAGAAGCTCCCAGAAGGTTGGTATTGACAATATTAAGTACTTCGGCATTAACAAATACGTCTCCCGTTTCAATGCTGTTGTCGCCACCTGTGTTGTATGAAGTCTTGTTGTCGCCTGTCGTGGCATCGATATTTAGGATATTGTCAATATCCGCAAAGTTATTAAGAGTCGTATTACTCTCATTTGAGCTGTCAATGTCAATCGTGTTTGTACTGTCCGCTCCGTTACCGTTGTTTGTTGCAGACAAACTAGTCCCTCCGATTCCGGGCAAATTATCCGGGAAAATAATATCACCGACCAAATCTCCAAAAACATTAACTATAAAGGCTGCTCCGCCTGAAATTGTCGAATTGACAAAGTTAAGGAGATTGGCAGAAACATTGGCATCACCTGTTGTTATCGAAGAATCGCCGCCGGTATTATAGGAAGTCTGATTGGAGCCGGAGTTTGCCAAAAGATCCAGCGTGTTGATAATATCCGCATCGTTGTTAATTGTCGTGTCATTAGTATTATCTGAATCAATTTCGACACTATTTGTTGAATCTGCTCCGTTTCCGCTGTTTACAGCAGAAATATCGCCACCAGAACCGCAGGTACCACAGTCAAACAGTCCATCTGGTACAGCCAGAATAATATCGCCAGTGTAATCTTCTAAAATGTTGTATTCGACAATTCCCAGTCCTGTTTCGTTAGCAGAAGTTATGACCACTCCGGAAACATTGGCATCACCCGTTTCTATTTCACTGTCGCCTACATTATATGAAGCCGCATTTGAACCGCTATCTGCACTGAGCGTTAAATTATTGTTAACGTTAGCGTCATTATTGATAACAACCGAAGAATCCGAGCCAACATCTACTCCCGCGCTATTATTACTATTGGTTCCGTTACCGGAATTTTTGACACTAACATCATCAACACATGCACTGCAGGCACTCGGCCCCGAAACCGTTGTATTATTTGCAGATGTAATAACTGTCCCGCTGGCACCGGCATTACCAGTTGTAATACTTGTATCACCGACATTGCCGGAACTGTTCCTACCTGAAGAAACCCATTCATCCCCGTCTAAATTCAAATCATCTTCATCAACATCGTCCTCGTCCTCGTCATCGTCCCAATTATTTGACTGTTCGGTGGAACTGTCAGTTGTAATTGTCGGTGAAGGACTGGGTGAAGCATCTGCAGCTACGGCTTCCGGAGCAGTGCTTGCCTCCGGAGCAGTTGATGCCTCAGGTGCAGTAGATGCTTCCGGAGCAGTAGATGCTTCCGGTGCCAGCTCTGCCTCTAAAGCAAAAGTTGAAGCTGGTCCTGAAAAAACCAGCACCAAGCTTAACAATAAACTTATCAATAATTTCTTCAATTTACTCATTTATCTTACGGGCAATTTTTCGGGGCAGGATATCTTGTCCTCCGAAGCTTTAGCCCAGGAGGATCCTTTATTCTTGGAGGTTACCCTTTGGATCCTGTTTTGAGACTCAACCCTCCGGGTAAATCCCCCAAGAAATCAGGATTAATCTTTTAGTCTAAAAGACCTAAAAGTAAAGCCAACAGACCTTCAAGGTCAATATCAATGCTGATATCACTACCCTCTAGGTCAACATTTCCGACTTGATTCAAGTTGGCTTCGTTGCTAACGTCTACATCACTGTCGGCATCACCGGTGGTTATTTCCGGATCACCATCAAAGTGAGTGTTGTCGTTAGCATCGTTTTTGCCTGTGTCAAGATCGACATCGACATCATTGCAATCTTCTTTTTCATCACAATCGAAATCGTTGTCTTGATCAACATCAAGGTCACTGCCAAGCTTCAAAGTGACATCATTGTCACTGTATGTACCGTTGCCTGAGACCTTAACTGAACCATCTAAGACACAGCCGCAGGCATCAACATCCGCCCAATTGACATTAGCAGTGTTGCTAATATCTACATTTGAATCAGCATCACCGGTGTCAATAGTTACATCGCCACCAGTGTTGTCGTTGGCATCGTTTTTGCCTGTGTCAAGATCAACGTCGACATCGTTTTCGTTGTCCTGATCGACATCAACGTCAGAAGACAGATCCAAATCAACATTGTTATCTGAATTGGAACCGTTGCCGGTAATCATTACCGAAAACTCTCCGTCTTCACCATCGCCAGAAACAACTGCCACATTGGCATTAGCCGAGTTATCGATAGTTACATCGGAATCAGCATCACCGGTATCAATAGTTACATCGCCACCAGTGTTGTCGTTAGCGTCGTTTTTGCCTGTGTCAGCGTCAACGTCGACATCATTTTCGATATCAGCGTCGTTGTCTTGATCGACATCAACATCATTCTTCAATTTAACGGTCACATCGTTATCAGAATATGTACCGTTTCCTGAAATGGTTACGTTAACATCACCCGGACAACAAGCGTTTACTTCTGCCTGATTCGAGTTAACTGAATTATTAACAGTTACATTTGAATCAGCATCACCAGTGTCA
>Ga0075635_135_pt1 | contig 5366 bp, 5 predicted proteins | sample RifGroA1_FD_68387 | JGI IMG/M metagenome (GOLD analysis project Ga0075635, IMG submission 68387) | Microgenomates (Curtissbacteria) bacterium GW2011_GWA1_41_11
AATTAGAATCTATGAAGGGCAAGGCTGCTTTGCTTGCCATAACACCGGTTACAGAGAGCGAGTCGGCATCTTTGAAGTGCTTGAAGTTACAACCCACATAAGAAAATTAATAGAAGAAAAGGCAACTGCCGAAACTATCGAAAAACAGGCAGTTTTAGAAGACATGACAACTTTGCTTGAAGACGGCCTTGATAAAGTTAAAATCGGCATTACAACTATCGAAGAGGTTCAAAGGGCGACAAAAGCCTAAAGAAGTTTGTATATTAATATAAAGTAGTCAATACTGCCCATGGTAAGCCTCTCAATTTCTGACAAACTCTATCTTATAAGCAATCTAGCAACGCTTCTTTCCTCCGGCATCCCGATTCTGGAAGCAATTGATTCTCTTATCCCGGAAACATCGGGTAATTCCAGAAAAATCTTAAAAACCTTGCGCCAGGACATGAATCAAGGCCAAACAATCTCCCAATCCTTCTCCCGCTACCCTAAGGCCTTTGACCCAATTACAGTCAATCTCATCAAAGCAGCAGAAGAAGCAGGCACTCTGGAAACAATTTTAAAGGATCTGGTTAAAACCATCAAAAAAGACATCGATTTTATCAATAAAGTCAAAAGCGCCCTCACCTATCCAATTTTAGTTTTAATCATTTTATTTTTAGTTCTTGTTATCAATCTCTTTTTTGTCATTCCTAGAATCGCCCAAGTTTTTTCGCGCCTCCACGTTCCAACCCCTCTGCCAACCAAAATATTAATTGCTACGTCTAAATTGGTTGTTGACAACACACTTCTTTCAATAGCTGCTCTCATTGCTTTTTTGCTATTAATTTTAATAATCGTCAAAACTCAAAAGGCCATTTTTTTGGGTATTCTTGGCATAATTCCACCCGTTAATAAACTTCTAACGGAAATTGATTTAACCCGCTTCACCAGAAGTTTGGCGCTTCTTTTAAAATCTGGGATTCCCATAACCGACTCTCTGAAACTCACACAAAACGTCGTCAACAAAAGAAAAATCGAAAAAATTATAGCTCATGCTTCGCAGGAAGTTGCCGCCGGCAGAAAACTTTCCGATGGCCTAAAGGATAACAAAATAATTCCTAATTTTATGATCAGAGTAACGCAAGCTGGAGAAATCAGCGGTACCTTGGAGCAATCCATGCAAGAGCTTTCCGAGCAGTTTGACGATCGGGTTACTCAAAGGGTCAAAAACTTAACAGTGCTTTTGGAACCTCTTCTTCTTTTAATTGTTGGCATTTTGGTCGGTGCAATAATGCTGGCAATTATTGCCCCAATCTACAATTTGATCAGCAACATCAAATCAAGATAGACTCACAAATTATGCAGCAGTTAAAATATCAGGCCTTTTACAAAAAGTCAGGCTTCACCGTTATAGAGCTTGTAATAGTTATGGCAATTGTTGCACTTTTAACAGGCCTGACTACCATAAACTTTATTAAACCTCAGACAAGTGCCACCACACAATCGGCGATAAACACGCTAATTGCAGACATCAAGGAGCAGCAAATTAAAGCAATGGCCGGCGACAGCGAAGACTCAACAGGAGCAACTCCGGCTCAACCCCACGGCATTTACTTAGAAGCAAACAAGTACACTCTCTTTCGCGGCGCAAGCTTTAACGGGGCAGAACCCAATAACTTTGCAGTTAATCTCGAGACCGGGCTTACTCTCTCAACTACCTTCCCGTCTACTCAACTAGTTTTTACTAAAAGAAGCGGCGAAATCACAGGCTATAGCGCCGGATCAGACACTATAACCGTTACCAATACCCAAAGTGGCGAGCAAAAAACAATAACGATAAACCGATATGGAGCAATCACGATCAATTAAAATCGCTAAATCGCTAAATCGCTGTATTGGCAAATTGACAATTAAACAATTTATTCCCGGGCAGTCCTTAGTTGAAATTCTCCTGGCTATCTCTTTAGCATCGATACTCTTACCGGCTTTAATCACCGGCCTTGTTACATCGCGCGAAGGCAAGGCCTCACAAGGCCAAAGACTGGAAGCAACCGCTCTTCTCAAAGAAACTGAAGAAGCCGTGCGCTCCATTCGCGAAAAAGGCTGGGCAAATATTTCATCAAACGGAACTTTCCATCCAGAGATAGCCGTTGACAACTCCTGGTCACTCATTGCCAATTCTCAAGTGGTAAACGGCTACACCCGCCAAGTTGTCGTATCCGATGTTCAAAGAAACCCCACAAGCGGAGAAATTGTCGAAAGCGGTGGTAACACCGACACTTCAACCAAGAAAATTATCTCGACTGTTTCCTGGACAACACCATTCCCTTCAAAGGTCGAATCCATAAGCTATTTCCAAAGATATTTGGCAAACGCTGCCTTTACAGAAACAACCCAAGCAGAATTTGCTGACGGTGCTTTCAACAATACAGTGGCTACCAACGGTGGACCTCCTCCAACCGGCGCAGTCGAACTTGCGCAACTTCCCACGTCAACTGTCGATTACGGCAATAAATTTCGAGTTGCAGGAGCTACCAGCATCGGCAATATGACTAACGCAGGTGCAAAATCATCGATGCGCTTCACTGCCCAAAACTCCAAAACGGTAACAGCAATTCGTGTCTACCATCACGCTCGAAATGGAACTGCAACTACCTACCGCTACGGTCTACAGGCTGATGTTGGAGGGCTACCCTCTGGTACATACCTTACCTCATTTACTCAACAAGTTCAGTCAACCACTGGTTGGAAAACTATAACTGTTCCACAATACACAATTAGCGCAGGCACTGTTTATCACCTTGTCATGGAATATCAATCAGATACTATCGCTGCAAATAGATTTGCCAATCTTCGCAATTCAAATCCGCAAAATCAGCTATACCCACTAACTAACGTCCAAGATTCACAATCAGCGACTTTATACAAACCGAACGCTACTAGCCCTTGGGGTCTTCAAGCAGCTCAACCGATTTATGAACTTGATTTTAACGACTCAACATATGAAGGCAATCCTTATGAATTAAGTACCGAAACAGCCATTTATGGCTTAAACTGGAGCGCTGAAAAGTTTACTTTAACTGGAGGCAATAAAACTCTCCAAAGCATTTCTTTTTATTTAAGAAAAAACGGCACACCTCCAAACGACTTAACAGTGGAACTCAGAAACAACGCCAATCAGACTGTTTACAGTGGTGTAATTACAACCTCCCTCGCCGCCCCTACCAGCTTCGCATACGTCACGCATACTTTGAGTCCACCAACCGCTATCACCTCCGGCCAAACCTACCGAATCATTTTAAGAACGACTGACGGCACAAACACCCACAGTTACCGTATCCTGGTCGAAAATACTACTAATGCCGCCAACTTCAATTCAATAACCTACGACGGCACTAATTCAATTTATACATCGAGTTCAGACGCTGGAACCACTTGGTCAGACACCGGAGCATCCCCGGCTAATAACCGGGACATTGGGGGTTTTTACTTTACGATCCCAACAGGCGGCGGTTTCGCCCCAACCGGCGATTTCACCTCCCACGCAACCGGCAGTTTTGATGCCGGCTCAACTGTTGCTTTTAACAACTTAATCTGGACAGCAAACATCCCGGCAAACACCACTTTGCAGTTGCAAATTGCCGTAAGCGGTAGTCCTTCCGGGCCTTTTGATTACTTTGGTTCGGATGGAGCCAGCAACTTTTACAAGCAACGGCTCAGCAACGCCAACCCTAAACGACGTCAGCATTAACTACAGCCCATGAAAAATAAATTTAAAATTGAAAATTTAAAATTGAAAATTTCAAATGGCTTCACCCTAGTCGAATTGCTCATCTACATGGCTCTTCTTTCAATCTTTCTAATAACTCTAAGTGGCATTTTCGTAAACATCATGGAAGTCCAACTGGAGTCGGACGCAACCTCCGCAGTTGAGCAGGACGGCCGCTTTATCTTATCCCGCCTCGCCTACGACATAAACAGCGCTCAAGTCGTCACAACCCCGGCGGGGCTCGGCACAACAGCTTCAAACCTAGACTTTACTGTTCCGGGAATATCCTATTCCTATTCTCTCAATGCCAATAATCTTCAGCTCTCAGAAAACGGCCAGCCGAGTAATTTAAACAGCTCAGAAACTCAGGTTTCTAATCTCACTTTTCAAAGAATAGGCAACCTGCTTGGCAAACATACGTTCAAAATCCAGTTCACAATTACCAGTAAAACTCAAAGGCCGTCTGGACCCGAAACTAAAACTTTCACAACAACCATAGGCCTACGATGAAGAAATACAAAATACATAATACTAAATACAAAATACAACTAAAGCCCGCCCAGGCTCTCGTCGCCCTTCTCGTCTTTGTGTCAATTGCAACCATTGTCACCGCTGGCGCAACTACTGTCACCATCATCAATTCCCAAAACACCACTAAGTTTTCTCTGGGAGAAGAAGCTCTCTATATCGCCCAGTCCGGAGCCGACAACGCCATTTTAAGAATTATAAGAAATCCCTCATATCTGGCGAAACGCTAACAGTTGGCGACGGGACTGCTACAATAACAGTTGGCGGCGCGTCAACGAAAACAATAACATCAAGTGGAAAAGTTGGCAGCTTTATCAGAAAAATCGAGGTCGTGGGAGATTACGCAAACAACATATTTACAATAACTTCGACAAGACAAATTGATTAACTAAAAATGTTTAACCTTTTCGGCCAAAACAAAGTCATAATTTATCTTAAGAGAAACTCTTTGGAGCTCATAAAAGATGGGCATGATACGCCAAGCAGCCACCTGGATTTTCCTCCCAATATTGCCAAGTGGGAAGAGATAATCGATCGGGCAAAGTTCGAAAGAGATAATCGATCGGGCAAAGTTCGAAAACTTATTGTCCTCGTTCCTGCTAAAAGAAATTTCAAAAAGAGAAAAGATCATTATCCTTCTTTCCGATGAAGTAGTCTTTCAAAAAACCTTTCCCAAAGACCAAATAATCACAGACGGCGATTTCCAAAAATTTGTTGCCGCAATTCCCTTTGACCCCCTGAATTTATCCGCAAAACAAGTGAAAACACAAAACGAACTGTATTTTACCGGCACCAATAAAACCCTCTACGAGATAGTAGTTAGCTTGCTCGCACAACACAAAATTAAGGTTCAAGCTGTGGTACCGGCAATAATCTTTGGCATAAACGATCCTTTAATTTCTAACAATCTATCAAACATCACCTCAAACTCCAAGCTTTTAAAAGCAGCCAACTTTTTGGAGAAAGTCAAAGCCCCCGAAAATTTACCTGCCAAATCCAAAATCGAAAATATAAGGAATAAAAATGTGACGCAGGCAATTCTTGCTGTTTTTGCGATTCTTCTTTTTTCAACCGCCGCCGCCCTGCTTTA
>Ga0075635_136_pt1 | contig 3507 bp, 1 predicted proteins | sample RifGroA1_FD_68387 | JGI IMG/M metagenome (GOLD analysis project Ga0075635, IMG submission 68387) | Microgenomates (Curtissbacteria) bacterium GW2011_GWA1_41_11
CAGCGCCATCTATCTGTCCCAAATCTCCGTGAATCTTATCTAATTCCAAAAATCTTAAGCTGTCGGGATTAATTTTGAAATCAATTTCTCCCGTGGGGCCGTTTCTGTGTTTGGCGATAATCAGTTGGGCGGTGTTGATTTGTTCGGGATTTAATTTATCTCGGTCCTTGATCTTATCTTCTCTGTGAATGAACATGACCAAGTCGGCGTCCTGTTCAATTGCGCCGGAATCGCGTAGGTCGGACAATTTGGGTCTGTGGCCGTCTCTTTGTTCCACGGCGCGAGAGAGCTGGGAGATGGCGATTATCGGGATATTCAATTCTTTGGCCAGCCCTTTGAGGCCTCGGGATATTTCAGTGATTTGTTGGACCGGGCTGTCATAGTTTTTGCGGGAGGACATTAATTGCAAGTAATCCACCACCAAAAGACCCAATCCGTGCTCGGACTGCAATCTTCTGGCCATCGCCCTCATTTGTAAGATGTTTGGAGAAGGGGAATCGTCTATGAACAGAGGAAGTGTTTTGAGTTCCTCGCAGGCTCGGGTCGTTTCCTGAAGCTCATCGCCGAGTTTACCTGTTCTCATTTTCCACAAACTTACTCCCGATTGGGCGGCGATAAGACGGTCAACAATCTGGTCAAGCGACATTTCCATACTGAATATTCCAACAGGGACATTGTCTTTAGCTACATTTAAAGCAAGGTTTATGGCGAAAGCTGTCTTACCGACAGAAGGTCTTGCCGCAAGAACTATCAGGTCGGATTTCTGAAGTCCGCCCAACTTGTCGTCTAATCCGGCAAAATATGTTTTCAGACCTCGTAAGTTTCCATCGCCCTGGTTTAGGATTCTATTCATCGCATCATCCAGAGTCCCTCCGAGATGTAAGAAGTTTTTTGTAAGGGATTTTTGGGAAACGGAAAAAAGCTTTTTTTCTGCTTCGTCTAGGAGGTCTTCAACGTCTGTATCTTCATTGGCGCTAATACCGATGATATGATGAGCGGCATCAATCAGGTCTCTCAACATTTTTTTACGCTGGACTATTTTAGCGTAAGAAAGGATATGGGCTGATGTTCCAACGGAACCTGCCAAGGAGGTGAGATATGCCATTCCGCCGACGTCATCAAGGTGGCCCATTTCTTCCAATTTATTGGCTAAGCTCAAAAGATCGAGCGGTTCACGCTTTTCAAAAAGAGACATGATTGCCTGATAGATAATCTGGTGACCTCTCTGGTAGAAATCTTCAGGCTTTATTAAGTCAGCAACCTTGTTTATCGCTTCCTTATCAATTAAAAGAGAACCAAGTAAAGTTTTCTCGACTTCCAGTGCCTGTGGCGGCAACTTATCCTGGGTTACGCTGAAAGATTTTTTAGAAGAGACCTTATTCATGACACAATTTTAAAGGTGTTTGCGTAAAGAGGCAAGTTTCCAAAAGTGTATTAGCTGTGCAAAAGAGTAATGAGCGGTCCGTAAATGGTATCTTCAACCCGATAGCCCATTTCTTCAATCTGGATTCTTATTTTGTCCGCTTCTTCATAGTTATTTTTTTCCTTGAGTTTTTGGCGTTGGTCTGATAGGTTTTGAATTTCGAGAGGTAGAATACTTACAATCTTAGGAATAATTCCAAAAATATCAGATTTTGTGATTAACCATGTTTTTAGTTTTTTTGCTTCATTGGCATCTAATTTTTTGTTTTGAATATCTACATTGCTAGAATTAATAATAGTAAAGAACCTACCCATGGCTGATGGGGTGTTAAAGTTGTCGGACATAGCCTTTTCCAGATTAGTTTCAAAACTTTCAAGATCATATCGGGCGCCGTCTGCAATGGTTTGTCCGAAGTTGATTATTAGATCCATATAACCAAGCCATGTTCTTATTTTTTCTATACCTTGCTTTGATGCTTCCAAAACATCTTCGCCAAACTCAAGTGGTGAGCCATAATGAGCGCTTAACAAATAGAATCTTAAAACTTCTTTTGGGTATTTTTTAAGTAGTTCGCGGACTGTCTCAAAATTTCCTTTTGATTTGGACATTTTCTCCTCTTTGTTTACGAGGAATCCAACATGTATCCAATATTTAACGAATGGTTTTAAACCCGAGGCGGATTCTTGTTGAGCAATCTCGGCTTCGTGGTGGGGGAATATCAAGTCTTGTCCACCGCCGTGGATATCATATTGCGGGCCGAAGTACTTTTCGGTAATTGCAGTATCTTCAATGTGCCAGCCAGGTCTGCCATCGCCAAAGGGTGCCGGCCAGGATGGGTCGCCTTTCTGGGAAAACTTCCAAACGGCAAAATCACCACGATTATGTTTCTTGTCGCTATCGTCTATGCGTGAAACCGCATCATCTGCCATGAGAGCGGTTCTGCCCGACAGTTTTCCATAATCAGGGAATGTAGATAAATCAAAATATATACCGTCGTTTTCAATCACATAAGCTTTGCCCTTATCAAGCAAGGTCTGAACTTGTTTAATTACTTCAGGAATGTGGTCGGTAGCGTTTTTGTATTCGGGAGATGTGACACTGAGAGCTTTCATATCCTCTTTAAAAATATCTGTATATTTTTTGGCATATTCCAACGGGTCAACACCTTCTTTTTCTGCCCGTTCAATAATTTTGTTATCAATGTCGGTGATGTTTTGAATGTACCTTACATTTTCATCGCCATATTTATGCTTTAGATATTTGGCAACAACATCAAAAAAAACAAACGTTCTCGCGTTGCCTATGTGGACATAGTCATAAACTGTCGGACCGCAGACAAACATGTTTAGTTTTTTACCTTCGAGTGGTTCAAGGGGCTCTTTTTTCCTTGTTAGTGTGTTGTAGACTTCCATATAATTTTGGGTGTACCCTATTTTAGGCACATGCTTAAAATAGGGTACACCTCTTTAAAATAAGAAAAATACCAATACTGAACAAACAGCCATTATCCAAAAGGTAATATAACCAAACCAGTTCAGGCGCTTACTGTTTACATAGTTACCCATGATTTTTCTATTATTAGCCATGTGTATAACCATTGCTATCAAAATTGGAGATATAACAGCATAGAGAAGGGAAGTATAGAAAAGCGCTTTGATGGGATGAAATCCTAAAAGCGGAATGGCCAGACCAATAACTGTGGATACAATTATAACAATATAAAATTCTTTTGCTTTTGTGAAACTTTTGTTAAATCCTCCTGTCCAGCCGAAAACCTCAGCAATGACATAAGCGGCTGAACCAGCAAGTACGGGAATAGCCAAGAAACCGGAACTCAAAATTCCGACGGTAAATAAGAAATAAGCATAATTACCAGCAAGCGGTTTTAAGGCTTCGGCGGCATCGCGAAGGGTCTCTATGTTGGTGATTCCTGACCGGAAAAGGGTAGCGGCCGTGAGGGTGATGATAAAGAAAGTTATTATATTGGAGAAAGTCATTCCTATTCTGGTATCGGCGTCCATGGCTCTCATTTCTTCTGGTGTGGATGGTTTTAATCGGCAGATATGCCCGGGTTTGCATTGTTC